>Ga0315908_10000090_pt1 | contig 71942 bp, 71 predicted proteins | sample LakEriMetagenome_12_FD_203520 | JGI IMG/M metagenome (GOLD analysis project Ga0315908, IMG submission 203520) | Freshwater fungal communities from buoy surface, Lake Erie, Ohio, United States - Buoy 4 MA124 | ecosystem: Environmental > Aquatic > Freshwater > Lake > Lake biofilm | place: USA...
TGGTTTTGCACATCGAGCGTGAGGCCGGGATGGGCTTTCTCAAAAGCGCGCTTGAAAGGGTCGGTCACGTCCTTGGCGAAAGAAGTGACAATCGTCACCTTGCCGCTGGGGGCTTGCGCCATCGCCAGGCCCTGCGAAAGCAGAAGCGCGCCGGCCAGCGCGGCACCGAATGCCAATTTTTTCATCTTTTCCTCCGGAAACGTAAATCTTTGCCGATCCGCTCATTGCGGCCATTCTGCATGGCGTCACAAAAGCTACAAGGTTGTGACAGTCTGCGACGCGCCTTCCGATTGGCCCGGCCGCTCCAATGCTCTAGATTGGTCTGAGGCGGAACCCACGGATCTCTCACATGCTCTTGATCGCAGGCCTTATCCTCTTCTTCGGCGCCCATCTCGTGCCGACCATGCCCCCCATGCGTGCGGGCCTTGCCCAGCGCTTTGGTGCCACGGGCTACCGGCTGGCGTTCAGCCTTGTCTCGCTCCTCGGCCTGCTGGCAATCGTTTTCGGCTATGGCGAGGCGCGCACGGCCGGCTGGAATGCGGCCCTCTGGACCCCGCCGACCTTCACTAAACATATTTCCTTCCTGCTGATGTGGCCGGCTTTCGTGCTTCTGGTGGCGACTTATGTGCCTTCGCGCATTCGCGATGCCGCCAAACATCCGATGCTGGCCGCGATCAAGATCTGGGCGCTCGCCCATCTCATTGCCAATGGCGATCTGGCCAGCATTCTGCTGTTTGGCACTTTCCTGGCTTATGGCGTCTATGACCGCATTTCTGTGAAGAAACGCGCCGCAACCGGGCCGCTGGGCGATCGCCAGGGCGGCTTTTTGGGCGATCTCATTGCGGTGGGCGTCGGAACCGGGCTTTTCCTTCTGATGCTGAAATGGGGCCATTCGGCCCTGATCGGCGTCTCATTGTTTGGCTGAGGTTCAAGAAAACGTGCGATGCCAAGGCCGGGGGCGGGCGCTAGAGAAGAGCTATGTCCCATCTTCGTTCCGACAATAGCCCTCCATCGGCCGCTGAAACGGCATGGCCGAGGTCCGCGCCCCTTCTCGTGGTCGGCCTGCTCTTCGCCCTTGTCTGGATGGCCGGGGCGGCAGATTTGCTGTCACCGCAACGGCTCTGGGCGGGCCATGATGCGCTGGTCGAATGGGTCGCCGGCAATCGGGTTGCGGCCATGGTCGGCTTTTTTGCCCTTTACGCCGGTTTTGCGGCTCTGAGCATTCCCGGCGGCGCCCTTCTTTCGGTTCTGGCGGGTTTTCTGTTCGGCGCCTGGGCGGGCGGATTGATTTCAGTGCTGGCCGCTACTTCCGGAGCAGCACTTCTGTTCATCGCCGTGCGTGCCGGTCTGGCCGACAGTCTGCGTGAACGCGCCGGGCCGCGTCTGTCGAAATTGCGTGCCGGCTTTCATGCCGATGCCGTGTCTTACATGCTGTTCTTGCGACTGACGCCAGCCTTTCCTTTCTGGTTCGTCAATCTTGCCAGCGCCGCACTCGGCGTCGAATGGCGCGTTTTTTTCTGGACGACATTTTTCGGCATTATGCCCGCGACTTTTGCTTTTGCCTTTGCCGGTGTCGGTCTGGAATCGCTGCTGGCGGCGCAGCATGTCGCCTTTGAGGCCTGTCTGGCTTCGGGCGGAAAGGCCTGCAGCATGCGCCTTGCGCTCAGCGATTTTGTGACGCGTGAATTTTTTGTCGGGCTCGCTGCTCTTGGCGGGCTTGCACTTCTCCCGGTGGTTTTGCGCCTGTGGCGGCGCAAAAGCGCGGCGAGAGAATTTTCGTGAGCGATGTTTTGACGCCCGATCTATGCGTCATTGGCGCGGGAGCGGGCGGATTGAGCGTTGCGGCGGCCGCCGCCAGCATGGGCGTTTCTGTTGTTCTCATCGAAAAAGGCGCCATGGGCGGCGATTGCCTGAATTACGGCTGCGTGCCGTCCAAGGCTTTGATTGCAGCCGCGCGCGCCGCCCATGATATGCGCCGCGCCGAAAGATTCGGCATTCATGCAAAGGACGTCAATATCGATTTCTCCGCCGTCATGGCGCATGTCCAAAAAACCGTGGCTGCCATTGCGCCCATGGATTCGCAGGACCGTTTTGCGGCGATGAAAGTGCGCGTCATTCGCGCCAAAGCACGTTTCATCGCGCCCGATATTGTTGAGGCCGGCGCATATTGCATTCGCGCGCGACGCTTTGTTGTTGCCACGGGTTCGTCGCCTGCCGTGCCCAATATTCCCGGTCTTGCCGAGATCGGCTTTTTCACCAATGAGACGATTTTTTCGCTTGCTGAATGTCCGCGCCATCTTGTCGTGCTGGGCGGCGGGCCATGCGGGCTTGAGCTGGCGCAGGCTTTTGCAAGACTGGGCGCGCAAGTCAGCCTAGTTGAGGCGGGCCAGATTCTGGGTCGCGAAGAGGAGGAATTTGCCAGCCTCATCGCCTCCAGTCTGCGCCGCGAGGGCATTGCACTGCATGAACAGGCGCGCGTCATCGGCGCGCGCAAAGACGGCGAGGGCTTTGCGCTGGACCTCGACGGCGGCGCGACCATCGGTGGCACGCATCTTCTGGTCGCAACAGGGCGCAGGCCCAATGTCGCCGATCTCGGCCTTGAGGCGGCGGGCATCCGTTTTTCTGCGGCAGGCATTGAGGCCGGCGCCGATCTGTGGACCGCCAACCGCAAAGTCTATGCATTGGGCGATGTCATCGGCGGGGCCGGTTCGACCGCGGGCGCCTCCTATCACGCCGGTCTTGTCTTGCGCGCGACTTTGTTTCGCCTCCCGGCCCGCGTCGTGCCGCATCTTGTGCCGCGTGTGGTCTTTACCGATCCCGAATTTGCCGCCACGGGCCTCAATGAGGCGCAGGCGCGCCAGGCGGGTCACCGCATCCGCGTTCTGCGCTGGCCCTTTGCGGAGAATGACCGGGCCCGCGCCGAGGTCGCCACCCCCGGCCATGTCAAAATCGTGCTGGCTGCCAATGGGCGCATTTTGGGTGCGGCCATTGCAGGGCGGGGCGCGGCCGAGATGATTGGCCTGTGGCAGCTCGCCATTGCCAAAGGCTTCAAGATCCAGACGATCGCCCGCCTCGTAATGCCCTATCCGAGCTTCAGCGATGCCTCCAAACGGGTAGCGCTGGGCGCATTTTTCGCAGAAACAGCCAGGCCGCGCCTGCGTTGGCTATTGGGAGTTCTGCGTAAATTCGGGTAATAAAAAGGCATGGGCGAGGAGCGTTCTGAGATTGTAGCAACGAGGCCGGAGCCGCGACCGCGGCTGGGGCTGGCAGGGCGCGTTGTGCTTCTGGTCATCGGTTTCGTCATGCTGGCCGAAATCATGATCTATGTGCCCTCGGTGGCCAATTTCCGCGACAATTGGCTGCGTGATCGCCTCAGCGCCGCATCGGCTGCCGTCTTGCTGCTCGATGCAACCTCGCAGCAGGTGCCCGACCGTCTCGTTTTCGATGCGCTTGAAACCGTGCGCGCCTATACGATTGCGCTGAAGCTTCCCGACAGCCGCCGCCTTCTGGCATCGGGCGACATGCCGCCGCGTGTCGATGTCCGCTATGATTTGCGCGAGGCAACCTTCTTCGATTCCATCGGCGCTGCCTTTCGGACTTTGACGACGCGGCGCAATCGCACCATTGCGGTCATTGGCCCCGCACCCATGGGTGGCGAATATCTCGAAATCACGATGAGCGAGGCGCCTTTGCGCCAGGCCTTGCTGGTCTATTCCGGCAATATTCTTCTTCTGTCGCTCTTCATCTCGCTGCTTGTTGCCTCGCTGGCGGCCTTGTCCATTCATTTGCTCGTGCTGCGCCCGGTGCGCAGGCTGACAACGAGCATTATTTCTTTCGGCGCTGCGCCCGAGGATGCATCGCGCGTCATCAGGCCTTCGGGCATGGGCCACGAAATTGGCCGCGCGGAGGAAGCGCTTTCCGACATGCAGCGCGCTTTGGCGCGCGAATTGGCGGAGAAGAAAAATCTTGCAGCCCTTGGTCTGGCAGTCGCCAAAGTCAGCCATGATTTGCGCAATATTCTGTCCTCGGCGCAGCTGCTCTCGGATCGCCTGACGGCGACATCCGATCCGGTGGCGCAGCGCCTTGTGCCGAAACTGGTCGGCACGCTCGACCGCGCCATTGCCTTTTGCCAATCGACATTGACCTATGGCCGCGCGGTGGAGCGCACGCCGGATCTGCGCCCGGTTTTGCTGCGCGCGGCGGTGAATGAGGCGGCGGAAGTTCTCTTGCCTGAAGGCCCGGCGCGCATTGCCTTGCGCAATAATGTCGGTCGCGAAATCGAAATTCTTGCCGATCCGGAACAATTGTTCCGCGTCTTCCTCAATCTGATCCGCAATTCCTTCGAGGCGCTTGAGACGGCAGGGCCGCAGCCCGGCCGCGATCCGGAAGTCTGCATCACCGCAACGGTGCGCAACGACATTGTCGTGATCGAAATCTCCGATACCGGGCCGGGTATTCCGAAAAATGCGCAAAAGCGCCTGTTCGACCCGTTCAAGGCCTCCTCGCGCCCGGGCGGCACGGGGCTCGGCCTGCCCATTGCCGCCGATCTCGTGCGCGCCCATGGCGGCACAATCGTGCTGATGCCGGCGGAGCCCGGCCAGGGCGCGACATTCCGGCTGACATTTCCGGCAGCCCCTGCGCGCGAAGAACCGCGCCGCGTCGCCGTTCTCTGAGGCTTCAGCCAGTTTTCCGCAACGCCTCGCCATGCGGAGTCAAAAAAAGCGGCCCGGCCTGTTGCCATCGCCCACCGGAGCGGCTACACGAAGCCCCCATGCCGGTGACACACCGGCACGGCATGCGCCCGTAGCTCAGCTGGATAGAGCACCAGACTACGAATCTGGGGGTCAGAGGTTCGAATCCTTTCGGGCGCGCCATTTTCTCACTTGATCAGATCGCCAAGAAACCCGCGTGTGCGGGCGATGACGTCTGGTCTTGCATTGACGATGGCATCGGCGATCTGCTGGGCTTCTTCGCCCCGCATGGCGCTGACATCCATTTTTGATCTCTCGGCATCGGCCAGAAATTGCGGATCGGCCATAGCGGCATCATAGGCGCGCCGCAATGCGTGGATTCGTTCCTTTGCCACACCGGGCGGCAGGACGATGGCGCGTGCCACAGCCGTTTCTGCCGAGATGAAGCGCAAAACCTCGCGATCGGCATCATTATTGGCAAGCTCCATGAAGAGCGGCACGTCTTTCAGATCGGGGTGGCGAGCGAGCCCGACCTGCATGATGAAGCGGATTTTGCGCTCGCTGATCCATTCCGGATTATTGGCTTTCCATGAGGCCCAGGCATTGGATGCGCGCACTTCCACTTCGCCGCGCTCCATGGCGAGATTGACCTCAACGCCGCCGGGATAGCCTGTGACGATATTGAGTTTCGTGCCGAGCAGGCCATTCATCAATTCAGCATAAAGCGCGCCTGAAGTTCCCATGGGCGCGCCGACAATGGCCTGTCGCGTCTTGAGATCTTCAAAGCGGGAAATGCCGCTGGCATGCCATGCAGCCATGACATTGGGCGTCTGTGTCGAATTGCCGATGAAGGCAAATTCGCGCGTGTCGAATTTCACCGCCTGATTGCCGAGCGCCTGCAGCGCCATCATGGATGACATGAGCGCATGCATATGCGTACCGTCGCGCGGCGCGACCTGCGCGAGATTGTTTGCCGCCACAATGCCGCCGCCACCGGGCATGTTGCGCACGACGACCGTCGGCTGTCCGGGAATGGTTTTTTGCAAATAGCGACCGATCAGCCGACTGCGCAGATCGTAATCATTGCCGGCCGATGTGCCGACGACAATGCTGATTGTCTTGCCGCGATAAAAATCGGCGACCTCATTGGCCTGCGCCGGTTGCGCAAGCGCTGTGAGCGCGCAGGCACTCACAAGAAGGGCCGATACGGGCCCTTTAAAAATCGTCATGGGCATCCTCCCGACATTTTTCTCATTTGAGCAAAGCCTATCGGGCGATGCCGGGAAAGCCAAGCCCGGTGCGGCCGGTGGGCGGCAGCAGAAAAATGTTTCTTTTCCCTCTCGTCGGCAGGCTTTTTCTTGCCTATCCTGAACGAATAAAGCCAGCTGCGGTCAGGTTTGAAGAGCGGCGGATGTTTTCGGGGGAGGAGAGAAGCCGGATGCGCCTTGGCGGATGCATTGTATTTTTCCTCATGCTTGCTTGCGTCGTGCCGCCTGCGCCTGTGCTTGCCCATCCCCATGTCTATGTCGATGTCGAGATGCGGATCGAGACCACCGATGAGGGTGGATTGGCGCGCATTCATTACGAATGGTTTTTTGACGATCTCTATTCCGCTTTCGCCATTCAGGGATTGAAGCGCGAAAAGGGTGTGCTCGCGCGCGAGGCTTTGGCGAAACTGGCTGAAGACATGATCGAGCGGCTCGATGAGGTGAATTTTTTCACCCATGCACTGGCCCCCGATCACGAACTCCAGCCGGTTGGTGCACAAAATATTCTGGCGCGCTTTGAAGCTGGGCGCCTGCGTCTTTCTTTCACGCTTCCCATGCGATCTTTCACGGGTGCTGCCAGGCAAGTGGATCTGCGCATTTTCGATCCGCAATATGTCGTCGCCATGTCATTGGTGGAAAATGTGCGGGTTGCAGGCCCGGCGCATTGTCGTCTCGATGTGCGCAAGCCCGGCCCGCTCGATGCAAAAGACATGCGCCAGCTCGACGATTCGATCCGCACCAGCCAATTGCCCGATGGTTTTGGCGCCAAGCTTGCAAATGTGGTTCGCATGGATTGCAGCAAGCCCAATTAGATCAGGGCTGGACGGCAATCACCGCATCGAGCGACACGCGGGTGAAATCATCGATCAGCAGGTCGATTCTCACACGCCAGGTGCCGGGCGATGGAAGGGTCACGCCATCCACTTCCCAGATCTGCTGGCCGGATATGCGGCGCGCCTGGCGTCGGATCGCTTCGGCGTTTTTTGCATCGGGCGTCAGATGCAAGATCACCTCTTCGACGCGCAAGGGCGATAGATCGGCGGCTTTCGGTTCGATGCGGATCTGCACCGGCCCCGCGCGCGCCGGGCGTATGCTCATGCTCGCCATAGCCTCGACGCCATGCAGATGAATCTGGAAGGCGCGTTCATTCGGCGGGCCAAGCGCTGTGACCGATGGCGTCAGGCGCCAAAGCGAGGCCATGGCAAGAATACATAAAGCCAGTACAGCCTCGATATGGATCGAGCGGCGCAATCGCTCCAGCGCCAAGCCATTGCCATTGATCGCCGGCTTTGTGAGAAGCGCGCGATTGATCGCGGCTGTGCATGTCACCAGACTCACCAGCGCCAGTTTTGCCACCAGCACGACGCCCCAGGCGGTGGCCAGAAGATCGCGCGGGCCTAAAAATTGCGTTGTCGCCAATCCGATGCCGCTGGCCAGCAAGATCAGATAGACCGGAGCAATAAGTGCTGAAAAGCGCTGCAAATGGCTGGCGAAATTATCGCGGCGCGTCAGGCGTGCCAGCGGCAGAAGCGCGCCGGCCCAGACGATGGCCGCCGTGACATGCATGAACGACAGGAATGGCATGAGCTCCACTGGCGCCCATTGGGCAGCATGGCCGGCAATGGCCAGCGACAGGCCCGCGAGCGCCAATGCAAGCAGCGCCATCAAGCGCGCTGCAAGGCCGCCCAGAAATATGGAAAGACCTGCTGCAGCACAGGCCGCAATGGCAATGATGGCAGCCGTGCCGATGGGCAGCCGCAGGCCCGATCGCCATATGGCGCGATCGTTGAGTGCGAGAAGATTTTGTCCATGCGCATCTGCGCCTTGCAATCCGATGGCGATGAAAGCAGCCAGCGCGCCAGTGCCCAGCAGAGCCTGCGCAAAGCCGCGCGGCAGCGGCGCGACGAAACTGGCAAAGAGAGCCGCGCCAATCCCGAAGACCAATCCTGCAAGCCAGAAGAAACGTGCGGTAACAAGCGGGGCAGACAGCGACGAGAGATGAATTGTTTGCTCGCGCGTCGGCGCCTGCACGCCGCCGCTGGCGCGTCCCACAGAAAAGACGAGACTGCCGCTGATTGTATGACCATCTTGCGAAATGACGCGCCAGCTCACCAGATGCGAGCCTTGCGCAATATTTGACGGCACGTCGATGCGCTGATGGGCCATCTTCTCTGTGTTTGACGGCAGCAGCGCGACCGCGCCTTGCGGATCGACATGGGATATGGCGATGATTTCTACCGGCTCATTGAACAGGAGTTCAATTTGCTTTGGCTGCTGTTTCAAAAGATCGCCGTCGCCCGGCCTGCTTTCAACAAGATAGGCATGGGCGAAAGCCGGCGCGCCGGACAAAACCAGCAGGGTCAGAGCCAGAAGCCAGGCGCGCAAGCGGTCGGTCATTTGCGCGGCAAGATCCGGATGGAGGGTGCGGGCGAGGATGTCTCATCTGTCTCTTCCGTCTCGCTCGCATCGGCGGAAGCTTTGCCGGTCACATCGATCCAGCGCGAAATGCCGGTTTCGCATTCCTGCACGACGGGGAAATAAATCACCTGGCCGGGCTTTATGGAAGAATCGAGATCCATGGCGAAATGAAATTCGCCTCTTTGCTTGTCTGGCAATCTGCCGCTCCAGGCGATTTCACGCGTCGCACCTTGGCCGCTTTGCGCAATCGTCCAGCCGTCCTTTGCAGCCGGGCGGATCGCTGTCACTGCTGCGGGTATGCGCATGCGCAGCCGCAATGTCGGGGAGCCGTTGCAGCCATGGGGAATGCGCAGCGTCGCATCGATTGTGGACGCGAGCGGCACCTGCCGGTTTGCAAAGGAAACATGTGCATAGGCTGGCAAAATGGCCGCAACTGCCAGTGCTGCCACGAAGCCCATTTGGATGAGCCGCTTGCCTCCGGCTGCCGGAATTCTTCCCGTGCCCATCTGCCCCTCCCGGATTTAGTCTTTTCTACCGCTTGCGACGCCGTTCATCTGCTTATTATACTCAACCTGTCCAAGGCGGAACTGCGTCGTGGACCAGCGATAGAGCGGGCGACATGATCCGCGATGGGGAGGAATGACCGATGAAGACAGCAGTCGCTGGCGCGGCTCTCGCGTCTATTCTTGCAGTCTGGCCGGCTCTTGCGCAGACCCAGCCCTCCCCGAATCTGAGCATCGAGCAGCGCAAGGCCATTTATGCGCCCTGGTCGCCAGAGCAAATGGTGCAGCGCCGCAAGGAACAGGGATTGAAAGGGCCGGGCCCGCAGCGTCCCGTGCCGCCGCCGGCTTTCCCCTCTTATCTGAAAGCGCCGGGCTCCATTGAAGAGCTCATGCCGCAAGCGCGCGCCGCCGCGCGCCAGACCGGCGGGCGCACACCTTTGGGCCTTGCGCTGCCCGGCAAGCAAATGGTGATTTTCATCGGCGAAATTCGCGATGCTTGGCCCAATATGATGGTGCAGGAAGCCATCCGCCGTGCGCTTGATGAGCGTGGCGTGAAAATCCAGATCGTCACAATGTGGGATGTGATGGGGCTCTCCGAGCAGGAATTCCGCCAGGTGCGTGACGCCTTGCGCGAATATACGATTGCCGATGGGCAGCGCGAGCTCGACAGTTTCTTCACCACGACCGGCCAGATGGTCGATTTCCGCAAAGGCCGCGACTGGGTGAAGCAGAAAGATCCGGAACTGTTTAAAGCGACCTGGCCCGATCTCGTCATTCCTGATCCCAAACTTGCTGCTATTGCGGGGGATTATATCAACCGCTCGTCGGCCAGCGTTGTTGCATGGCTGGATAAAAATCCGCAGATCGACTGGGTCATGTGGCGTGGCGCCAACCGGCCGAATACGCGCAAGGCCATGAAGCATCATGGCGAAAAATTTCTTGGCAATTACACCTATCTCGATCTCTACGATCTGATGAGCCAGGTGCCCTCTTTCCCTGCCGATGTCTGGCGGCAGGTGGAGATGAAAACGATTGAAACTCTGGCCTTTGTGGAACGCGCTGAAGTCACCGATCCCGAAGGCACGGCATTCGGATACGATCTGAAGGAAAGCGAAGCACAGGCCTGGGCCGCAGGCGTTTATCAGCAGGGCCATCTCTATATGTTCCCGGCGCAAGCAACCGGGCGCTTCCCCTATTCGCTTGTCGAATATCCGGTCATGACCAGCAAATATGTGCCGGGCGTCCTGCCGGAAGTCTCCGGCATTATCGCGTCAACAACAAGCCATGCAGCAACCCATCCGCGCATGGAAATCACTGTCAAGAACGGCAAGATTTCCGAGATCAAGGGTGGCGGACTATATGGCGAAGGCACGCGCCTTTTGCAGAATTTTCCCGGCACGCAGGATATGCAATGGCCCCATCACGAGAAGAGCGGCTATTGGTGGCTCTATGAAGCGGGCATGGGCACGAATCCGAAATATTTCAAACATCCGGTCGAAGTGCTCGAAGGCATCAATCTGTCGGAGCGCAATGTTGCGGGCGTGATCCATTGGGCTTTTGGGGCTGAAGCAGCCATGGGCCCGGACAAGGTCGGCGAATGGTCGGACCAGAGCAAAACATTCTCTGAAAAGAATATGCTGCCGATGGGCCATTCGCTGCATCATCACAATCTTCTGCCAACCATGCAGGTGAAGATCCGCGAACTCGACCAATGGGTGACCTTGCTCGAACATGGCGCGCTGGCGTCTTTTGAGGATGTCGGCGTGCGCGCTTTGGCGTCGCGCTACGGCAATCCGAATGAAATTCTCCGCCGCGATTATGTGACACCCATTCCGGGAGTGAATATGCCCGGTTCTTACGATGCTTATGCACGCAATCCCGGCGCGCATTGGGTGAGCTGGGCGAAAAGCATCGAAAGCGGACAATATCAATATTTCAAACCATAAGTGACGCGCGCTCAAAAGCAGAGGAGATGCAAGATGAATCGCAATGCCAATCGGCGCTTTGGGCTGGCGGCCATCGGGTTTGCACTCTTCGGCCTTTGTGTTTCCGATACGGGCGCCGCTTTGGCGCAGGCCAGCGCGCCGCTTGAGCAGCGCAAATCTGTCTATGCGCCCTGGTCACCAGATAAAATGGCGCAGCGGCGCAAGGAACAGGGATTGATCGGCCCCGGCGCCCAAAGCCCCGTCACTGCGCCGGCCTTTCCCTCTTATCTCAAAAAGCCGACATCGGTCGAAGAGCTCATGCCGCAGGCGCGCGCTGCTGTGCGTCAATCGGGTGGTCGCACGCCGCTTGGCCTTGTGCTGCCGGGCAAGACCTTGCTGATTGTGGTCGGCGAAATTCGCGAACCGCGCCCCAATATGATGGTGCAGGAAGCTTTGCGCCGCGCTGTCGAAGAGCGCGGTGCGAAAGCCATTGTCGTGACGACATGGGATCTGCTCGGCGTCACCGAAGAGCAATATGTGAAAGTGCGCACGGCTTTGCGTGAATTCACCATTTCGGATGGTCAGCGCGAGCTCGAATATTTTTTCACGACGACGGGATTGATGCGCAAGCCGGAAGAAGGCCGCGCCTGGGTTCGCAACAATGATCCCGATCTCTACAAGGCCACATGGCCGGTTCCGAAAATCGACGATCCGGAATTGAAAGAGCTTGCCTCTCGCTATCAGCAAGCAATTCCCAAAGCGCTGGTGGCCTATCTCGACAAGAATCCCGGCATTGATTGGGTTGTCTGGCGTTCGGGCGGGCGCGGCAATACGCGCCGCCTGCTCGATCACCATGCCGACAAATATCTTGGCAGCTACACTTATTTCGATCTCTACGATCTGATGAGTCAGGTGCCGGCTTTTCCCTCCGACGTCTGGCGTCAGATCGAAACCAAGACAATCGAGTCGATTGCTTTCGTCGATCGTGTTGAAGTCACCGATCCGGAAGGAACGGCCTTCGGCTATAATGTTGCCGCCGATGAAGCAAAAGCTTGGGCCGAGGGCATTTATCAGCAGGGCCATCTCTACATGTTCCCGGCGCAGGGCACCGGGCGCTTCCCCTATTCGAAGATCGAATATCCGAAATTGACCGGCACCTATATCAAGCCGGTGCAACCGGAAGTGACGGGCATTATTGCATCGACCACAAGCCATGCGGCATCCCATCCGCGCGTCGAAATCCATGTGACCAAGGGTCTGATCTCAGACATCAAGGGCGGCGGGCTTTATGGCGAAGGCCTGCGGCTTTTGCAGAATTATCCCGGCACGCGCAACAAGCAATGGCCGATTGCCACCAAGCCCGGCTATTGGTGGCTCTATGAAGCGGGCATGGGGACGAACCCGAAATATTTCAAACATCCGGCCGAAGTGCTCGAAGGCATCAATCTGTCGGAGCGCAATGTTGCCGGCATTGTGCATTGGGCATTTGGGACGGAAGTCGCTATGGGTCCGGACAAGCCGGGCGATTGGGATGCCCAGACAATTGCCTTCTCCGAGCAGAATGCTCTGCCGATGGGCCATTCCATGCACAATCATAATGTGCTGCCGACATTCCAGGTGCGTATCCGCGAACTGGATCAATGGGTCACTTTGGTTGAGCATGGCGGGCTGAAAGCGCTCGAAGATGTCGGCGTGCGCGCGCTGGCGTCGCGCTATGGCAATCCGGCGCAAATATTGGCACGCGATTATGTCACCGCTCTGCCGGGCATTAATGCACCGGGCTCCTATGATGAATATGCCCGTCATCCGGGCGCTTATTGGATCAAATGGGCGGAGAGCATCGAGGCCGGCAATTACCCCTTCTTCAAACCGTAGAAAGCAATGCCGCCATGATACAAGAAGAAAAGAAGGGCGAGCGGAATGTGCGTCTGGTCGGCGTCTCGAAAACTTACGAGACGCAGGCCGCGCGCATTACAGCGCTTGAAAAAATGAACTGGTCGATTGGCGGTGGCGAAGCAGCTGCGCTGATGGGCCCCTCGGGCTGCGGCAAGACGACGATTCTCAATCTGCTCGGCGGCATGGATCGCCCAAGTGGGGGCGAGATCTGGGTCAATGGCGAGAATGTTGCCGCCATGAGCGAGCGCCAGCTCGAAGTCTATAGATTGCGCAAGATCGGTTTTGTCTTTCAGTTTTTCAATCTGATCCCGAGCCTGTCGGCGATTGAAAATCTCGAATTGCCGATGTTGATGGCCGGTGTCGATGCGCATGAGCGGCGCGCGCGGGCCGAAAATCTGCTGGAGAGTGTCGGCCTCAAAGCCAAGGGCTTCAAGCGTCCGGAGGAATTGTCAGGCGGCGAACAACAGCGCGTGGCTGTCTGTCTGGCGCTCGTCAACGATCCGCCGATCATTCTGGCCGATGAGCCGACCGGCAATCTCGATTCGCATAATGCCAAGGTCATTTCCTCGATGCTGATCGATCTTGCCACGAGCCGGGGCAAGACCATTCTCGTCGCCTCTCACGATCCCAAAGTCGTGGAGCAATTTCCGCGCGTCTATCACATGCGTGACGGCGCCATCCAGCAGGTGACCTGATTTGCGCGATCTCGAAGTCAAAATGAGCGGCCCGCTTCTGGCGGCTTTGTTCCGCATCATCGGGCGTCGCGTCTTTTTGACGTTCTGCCTTGTGTCGTTCCTCGTCGTCTTCCTGCTTGCCGCCGTCAATGTGACGTCGCGTCATGCCATGCAGCGCTATGTCGATGATCAGGTTCGGCGCGTGCCCTGGGATGTGTCGGTCTATCAGACGGCCGATGTGCCGCAGGCCGGACAGGTGCATGACAATATTGCCGCCACGCGCGGCATTGCTCAATCCGAGCGACTTTATTTCCTGCGCACGATTCCACCCTTTTCGGTTCTGCCCGTCATTGACGGCCAGCAATTGCGCACGCCCTGGCTGTCCATTCTCTCTGCCACCGATCCCGCATTGATCCCCCCGGATATGCGCCCGACCGGCAATGAGGCTGTGATCGTTCTTGTCGGCTCGAAAGGACAGATGGGCGATGCCTTTCTGAAATTGCAGAACCGCAAAACATTTGAATTGGTGGTGCAGCCCAAGGATCAGACGCTCAAGATCGATGATGAGCATCGTCATCCGCTGGGCGTGCGGACCATTCGCACCGGAATCGATCGTGTCATCCGCATCGATTCCACCGAGCTCAATCGCTGGTATCTGGAACAGACAAGCTCGCCGACTCTCGTGCCGGAACTGGGCATGATTCTCGTCTTGCCATGGGATCCGGCGTTGATCCTCAAATTCGATGCCGTCTCGCGCGGCTTCATGCATGAACATGGCCATGCGGATATTCACGGCACGCCCGGCGAATATTTTCCCGAGATCATTCATCTCGCCCGCCTCGATCGTCCGGCCATCGTCTCTGGCTGGGACATTGAAGGCTCGCTAACGCGCATCATTGCTGCAGGCAGTCGCCTGACAGATGGCGTGCAGGACCAGACGGCGGCTGCTGCGGTCGATCATAATCTCGGCACAATGTTCATTCGCATGCATGAAATCGGCAAGAAGATCGCGCTGATCAGCCTGCTTGTCTCTTTGCCGCTGCTGCTGATGGCGGGCGTGTTGCTGGCCAATCTCTCTGGTCTTTTGATGCTGAACGAGCGGCGCAAGCTTGGTCTTTTGCGCCTGCGCGGTACGCCGGGTCATTTGATCGGCCGCACTATGCTCATTTCGATTGCCGCCGGCGGTCTGGCTGGCGGTCTGGCTGGCGGATTTTTCGGCACAATCCTGCCGCTGCTTTTCTATTACGGCGGCCTGCCGCCCTTGGCCTTGATGGCGAAAATCCAGGATCCCGTCGCGCTTGGTATTTTCATCATTGTCGGCGTGGCGATTGCTCTGCTTGTCGGGCGTCGTTTCGTGCGCGAAGCCTCGCGCGTCTCGCCCCTGCAGGCCTCGCGGCGTGTTGAGGGTGGCGAATTCGATGGAGCGCAAGTTCGCTTCAGTTTCCTCCAGGCGATTTGTCTCTTGTTCGGCGGCGCAAAAGTGGCCGGCTGGATCGCCAATCTGTCACTGACCTCTTTCCTGTCTGCTTCATGGGCCATCGATCTCGATCGCACGCTTGATTTTGTCGCTTTCCCGCTCTTCATCTACGGATTGGTCACGCTGATTGCCTCGCGCAAGCGTCTGATGTCGGCCTTGATGACGCCGGTTGCGCTTCTGCTGGCTGGGCCGCTGCGCGATGTTGCGGTCAAACATATGCAGATCAGGCGCCATCGCGCGGCGAGCTTTCTGCTGATTGTCGGATTAATGGCAAGTCTTGCGCTTTATCCGACCGTGATGACGGCTGTCTTCGACAATAAGACGGAGCGCGGTGCGCGCATCCAGCTCGGCTCCGATCTGCAGATTGCCATTAATGCACTCGATCTCATGCCGCCGGAGGCGCAGGCGCGCGGGGGCTTGCGCGACCGTTTGGCCAGTTTGCGCCAGACGCTGGATCCGATGATTGCGCGTATCGAGAAAGAGCCTGGCGTGCGCCGCGTGTCTTATCTGGTGGAGGGTCTCGTCGAGGGTCTCTTCATGCCAGATCGCGGCTTCTCCGGATTGCCGATCTATCTTGTGCCCGAGCCCGAGCGGCATTTGGCAGCGACATATTCAGAACCGGCTTTGGGCATGGGCGGGGATTTCGAGGCGACGCTGAGACGCCTGTCGCAGAGCCGGATTCTCGCTTCTGCGCCGGTCGGTGCTTTCTACAAAAAGGCGCTTGATGAGCCCATGCCTGTGGGGCGCATGACAGATGGCAAGCTGCAGCGCATGCCTTATGGCGGCGCTCTGCATTTCCTGCCGGGCGTGCCCTTGCGCACGGTCAATGATCGCGAAGGTTTTGTCGCCGCGCGTGTCGATTATCTCAATCACCTTTTCACCAATGCGCCCTATCTCGTCGGCGCGCAGAATGAGCGGGCGCTGGCCGATCTTGATATTCTTGTGCCGCGCATTGTGATTTCGGTGGCAGCGCAGCGGGGAACCGATCCCGCAGATCTGCGCCGTCGCGTGCTGGCTGCATCTGGTGTCGAGCCGCTGGATACGCGTGACATCAGTTCGGAAATGGCGCGGCTGGGCAGCGACATGTATATTTATCTCGCCCGGCAAAATGTGCAGATCTATCTGCTTGGCGGTTTTCTGCTGGCTTTGATCGGCATTTATGCAGTGGCCTATGCCAATTATCTCGAAGATCGACGAACGCTTGGCCTGTTGCGCATTCGCGGTGCGGGTCCAGCCGATGTCGTGCGTTTCTTCCTGCCCAATGTTTTGGGGCCGTCCATTGTCGGTCTTGTGATAGGTGGGGGCGTTGCGCTGCTGGTCGGCTTTGGCATTACCAAGCTGATCTGGGAGTTGCGGCAATTGCAGACCGTGCTGAATTATCTGCCGACACGGCTTGCCGTCTCATGGGAGACAGGGGCGGTTGCCGCCATTCTGGCGCTTGTTCTGGGCGGCATTGTCTTTGTCTTTGCGCGCTGGATTTTTGCGCGCACGGCCCGCCAAGGATTGCTGGAAGGCTGATCTAGCGGCTGACAGCCGCCAGCCAGCGTTTCATCAATTCGATCTCGCCTTGCTGATGGGCGATGATCTCCTGCGCGAGGCGGCGAACCTCCGGGCGCAATCCGTCTTTCAGCAGAACCTTCGACATTTCGATGGCGCCCTCATGATGGGGAATCATCTGGGCGAGAAAATCGCGGTCGGGATCGCCGGTCAGCGGAACCGCCGACATATTGGCGCTCATGGTATTTTGCGCCGCCTGCAAAGCGCGCGATGCTTCCATGCCGCGCACGGGGTCAAGCTGCGTTGCTGCATTAGAGGGCATGGCGGGCGATGACAGGCCGCTTTGGGAAAAATGTTCCTGCAATGCTGCAATCAAACGCTCATTGCCTCTTTGCGTTTCGGCACGTGCCTGGCGAATTTCGCGCGCCAGCTCATCCATCCGGCGCTCGAGTCGGGCTGTCTCGGAGCCGCTGTCGGCGCAGCCGGCCAGCATGCTGAGGGCGATCAGGCAGAGAGCGGCTTTCGCCATGCGGGCGCGGCCCGGCTTGCCAAAAGAAAATTTCATCCCGTCCTCCCCGCATCGTCTTTTGCTTCCGCAATCATAGCTGGAGCCGGCGCCGGCGTCGAATGGGCGCGCCATCGTCATGCAACGTCCCTAGCCTGGCTGCGCGGCTCTGTCTAAACTTGCGCAAAAGCGGGAGGACAAAATGGATCTCGAACATATGCCGGGCCGTGGGCGCCTGCAGGGCAAGGTCGCGCTGGTGATCGGCGGCGGCTCGGTGGGGCCGGGCTGGGGCAATGGCAAGGCGGCTGCTTTCGTCTATGCGCGCGAAGGCGCGAAGGTCGCCGTTGTCGATTGGCGGCACGAGGCAGCGCAAGAAACGGTCGATCTGATTGCGCAAGCCGGAGGAAATGCAGCAGCTCTTTCAGGCGATATGACGAGCGAGGCGGATGTGGCGCGCGTGGTCGAGGAAACTCTCGCGCTCTATGGCCGCATCGACATTCTGCACAATAATGTCGGGGGTTCGGGCACGGGCAAACATCTCGGCAATATTACGCTTGAGGATTGGAACCTCACTCTCGCGCGCAATCTCACCAGCGCCATGCTGACATGCCGCGCCTGTGTGCCGCCGATGGAAGCGCAGGGCGGCGGCTCCATCGTCAATATTTCGTCCATTTCTTCGCTGCGCTATCTCGGCGTGCCGACGACGGTCTATTCGACAGCCAAAGGCGCGCTGAACGAATTCACCAAAAACATTGCCGCCCATTATGCGCCCAAGGGCATTCGCGCCAATGCCGTCTTGCCCGGCTATATCGATACGCCCTTCATCAATCGCAAGGTTGGCGGGCGACCCAATTACGAATGGAAAGGTTTTTCCAGCGCGGAAGCCTATTCGCAGGCGCGCAACCAGATCATTCCCATGCGTCGCATGGGAACAGGTTTCGATGTCGCTTATGCCGCGCTGTTTTTTGCCAGCGATGAAAGCGCCTATGTGACCGGGCAAATGCTGGTCGTCGATGGCGGCGTGACCTCCGTTTGCGCCGGTGTGTGAGAGAGCGAGCCCATGATATCGATCGATCTGCAAGGCATATCTTGTCTGGTGACGGGGGCCGCAAGCGGCCTGGGGCGCGCCATGGCGCTGGGCCTGTTGCGTAGCGGTGCAAATGTGACAGCGCTCGATGTCAGCGAGCAGGGCCTGTCGGCTTTGCGCGCCGATGCAGGCGCAGATGCCGCCCGATTGCTCGGCATGATCGCTGATATTCGCCGTGCAGATGATTGCGCGCGCGTGGTCGATGCAGCGATTTCGCGTTTCGGCCATGTCGGTGTTCTGGTCAATTGCGCCGGGCTCGGCATGCCGCATGTGCGCCATGATTATCTTCGCCAGCCCGTTCGCTTCTGGGAGATCGACGAGCAGAAATGGCGCGATCTGGTCGATGTCAATCTGACCGGGACTTTTCTTCTGTCGCGCGCATTGGCCCCGCAGATGATCGCGCGCGGCTGGGGCCGCATCGTCAATGTCACGACAAGTTTCTCGACCATGATCCGCGGCGGCAACATGCCCTATGGCGCGACAAAAGCCGCTTTGGAGGCGGCCTCTCATGCCTTTGCGCAGGATCTTTCCGGCACCGGCGTCACGCTGAATGTGCTCATTCCCGGCGGTGCGGCAGCCACTGCCATGATCCCGGAAGATTCGCCCTATGATCGCGCCAAACTTGTCGATCCTGCCGTTATGGTGGCGCCGATCTGCTGGCTTGCCTCGCCTTTGTCGGATGGCGTGACAGGACGGCGTTTTGTCGCGCGGCAATGGGATGAAACGCGCACCCTCGATGAGGCGGCAGCTGCAGCATCGGCGCCCATTGCCTGGCCGGATCTGGCCAATGAAGCCTTAAAGGGCCAGCCGCGCAGTGCCGGCGCACTCAAAACATGAGCGCGCCGGATTTTTGTTTTTAAAGGCGGTCAGATCGCCGTCTGACCGTTTTTCTCTTTAAGTGCTGCAAGCACGCGAGCCGGCGTCATGGGGAATTGGCGCAAGCGCACGCCGGTTGCGTCGAAGAAAGCATTGGCAATGGCGGCAACTGTTGCCCCCATGACTTCTTCGCCTGCACCGGTCGATGGTTCATCCATCCGTTGGACGACAATCGGCACGATCTCCGGATGTTCGGCAAAACGCAGGATCGGATAGCTGTTCCAGTCGAGGCTGGTGACGCCCTTCGTGTCGAATGTCACTTCCTCTTTCAGGACGCGACTGACCGACTGGATCATCTGGCCGACCATCTGGTTCTCAACGAGACCCGGATTGACGACAAGGCCCGCATCCATGGCGCCATAGAGTTTCTTGACGACGATCACGCCGGTGCGCTTGTTCACCTCGATCTCGGCAACGGCTGCGCCATAGGATACGTGATGCGTGCCCAAGCCCAGCCCGCGCCCGGTCACGATCTCGCCCTTGGCGAGTGTCGAGCCCATCACGCGCTTTTTCCATCCTGCAGCTTTGGCGGCAGCCTCCAGCACACCGAGCCAGCGTTGATCGCCGATATTCTGCCGACGAAAGGCGAGCGGATCCATGCCCACTGCAACCGCCAATTCATCGATCGTCTGTTCTGAGGCAAAGGCGAAAGACAAATCGAGCGGCGAGCGCAAGGCCGCGCCGCGCAAATAGCCGGCCATCGGCACCGCATGGCTCACCACCTTGCGGTTGGTGATTTTATACATGGATCCGGTGCTGATCGGATTGACCGTGATCGAGCCAGATCCTCCGGCACGCTCAACACCGGGTTTCCCGGCGGCACTGTCTTGCACGGTGGAGGTGATCGTCCAGCCATGTTGCCAGCCGTGATATTCATAAGCGGTGAGATTGCCTTTCGCATCGACACCGGCTTTCACCTCTGCCAGATGCGCGGGGCCGTAATTGTCCCAGCCATGTTCATCCCAGCGCATATATTGCAGGCGCACCGGGCGCCCGACAGCCTGCGAGAGAAGAGCGGCTGCTTGCGCTGCATCTTCATAGCAGGAACGCCCGAATGTTCCCGAGCTCTCGTAATATTGCACGCGGATTTTCTCGACCGGCATGCCGAGCACGGTGGAGAGCATGGAGCGTGCATTGTAAATATCCTGCGAGGAGCAGCGAATATGTGCGCGCTCGCTGGTGACATCGGCCACTGCGCAATTGGGTGCAAAGGGCAAATGTCCCTGATAGGGGCAATGATAGGTCGAGCCCCGGATATGAGCGGCAGAGGCCATGGCCTTGTCGGCATTGCCTGCATTGACGATGATTGTATCCGTCGATTTTGCAGCGCGCATATGTGCGAAGAGCTTGTCATTGCCGGGCAGCTCGGGTCGATCTTCCCAGGTGACTTTCAACTCCTGCGCTGCTTTGACAGCATCCCATTCGCGCTCTGCGACGACGCCGATGAAACCGGCCTTGCGCACCACTTGCACGCCCGGAATATGTTTGATGGAGGATTCATCATAATCCTTCACCCGCGCACCGGCCGAAAAGGCGCCTTGCCCGCGCGGCAGGACAACGCGTCCATGCAGCATGCCCGGCACGCGCACATGCTGCACATGCTCATATTTCGCTGCCACTTTGTCGGGAATATCGACGCGTGGCGGCGAGGCACCAACAATCGTATAGCGGCCCGCAGGTTTCAGCGGCGCCGTGCCGGTGAATTTCACGTTGAACGGTTTGTCGCCGAGCAATTGGCTATAGGTCACCGAGCGCAGGCCGTTTTCACCGCGCACGGAAATCACGCCACGCGTAATTGTCAGACTGCCGGATTGAACGCCCATATGCCGTGCTGCGCGCGCCATCAAGGCCTGTCTTGCCTCAGCGGCAGCAAGGCGCAGTTTTGGGGCATCGCGATGGATCGAGGAGCTCGAACTTGTCGGGCCCTGATTGGGCGAGATATTCGTGTCGAGCCGCACGGCGCGCACTTGGTCCATGCCGAGATCGAGTTCTTCGGCTGCCACTTGCAACAGGCCCGTGGTGCTACCTTGGCCCAATTCGCATTTGCCGAAATAGATCGTCGCCGTATTGTCGGAATGGATCGCAATCCATGTATCGACAGTGTCCGGATTTGGCGGGCCGGCCGTATCGCCGCGCGCTGCCAGTGTGGGTTTGGCTCCGAAAAGCGAAAAGCCGATGACGAGAGCGCCGCCCTTGAGGGCTGCGCGGCGGGTCAGTTCTGGATGAAGTGCGCTCACAGCTTTCCTCCCGACATACGATTGGCGGCGAGTTTGATGGCTTTCATGACGCGCGGATAAGTCCCGCAGCGGCACAAATGCCCATCCATATGGGCGCGGATCTGGGCGTCGCTGGGTTTGGTGTTTTGCGACAGGAGTTCGGCTCCCTTCACCGTCATGCCATTGTAGCAATAGCCGCAATGCATCGATTGCTCATCGATGAAGGCCTGCTGCAGCGGATGCAGCGCCGGTTTGGTGGGCAGTTTTTTCTGCTCGGCATAAAGGCCTGCAAGGCCTTCAAGCGTGGTGATCTTGCGCGTGCCAATGTCGCCGATCGGGGTCACGCAGGAGCGGATCTCGACACCATCGACAAGCACCGAGCAGGAGCCGCATTGCGCCAGGCCGCAGCCAAAGCGCGGCCCCTTCAGTTCCAGTTCGTTTTTGAGAACATAGAGCAATGGCGTGTCGGGATCGACACGAACGGCTTTTGTTTCGCCATTGACCGAAATCCTGAAATCCTGGGACATGTTTTCCTCGCTCTTGCTGTTCTGGTGATTTTTACGCTTCCTCGTGCTTTGCTTCTGCTTTTGCTCTGCATGCTATTTGTGCCTCAGCGCGCCTCGCCCATGCGCCGCACGCGTGCAACAATGTCGGGCGTGCTGGCATAGGCGCGCGCGACGACGGCGGCGATTTCTTCGCCGGTTACAATCTGGATCTCCATATTGCGCTTGGCGGCATCGGCGCGAAATTCTGCATCTTCAAGCGTTGCAACAAAGGCTTTGCGCAAGATCGCCAGCCGATCGGCAGGAATGCCGGGCGGGGCGATGAAGGGGCGGCCCGCCAGCAGCGGGGCAAGCAGCAATTCGGCTGCAGCGCGATCTTCCGCGCGATGCAAGCGATCGAAGATCAGCGGCACGTCGGGCAATTCAGGATGTTTCTTCAAAGCCATCTGCACGAGCAGATGAACTTTTTTCTGCTCGATCCAATCGGGCTTGGTCGTCTTGAAAGTCGACCAGAACAAAGCCGGATAGCCTTCGATCTCGCCGCGCTCCAGCGCCAGCATGGATTGGCCCGCACCCGCATAGCCGGTGATCAGCCGTATTTTCGCCCCCGTCAGATCGATCAGGGCGTGCGCATAATTGGCGCTGATCGAGCCGATCACGCCGGCCATAATGGTCTCGCGCTTTTGCAGATCGTCGAGATTGCGCGTTGGCGATGTCGCCCAGGTGAAGGCCAGCGCCACTTCGCTATTGGCCGAGCCGATATAGCTGAGTTTGGTGGCATCGAATTGTTCGCCGCCCGGTGCTGTCAGCGGCTGGAAGGGCACGGTATTCTGCACCTGCGCCATGACCGTTCCATCTTTGGCGGCAATGCGCGCCAGATGATTGGTGACGACAATGCCGCCTGCACCGACCATGTTTTTAACGACGAAATTCGGCCGGCCGGGAATCTGTTTGCCGTAATGATGGGCGACAAGTCTTGCATAAGCATCGTAGCCGCTGCCTGCTTCCGAGCCGACAAGCAGGTCGATGGTCTTGCCCTTGTAAAAGAATTCGCTCGCCTGCGCCTTTGCGCGGCTCGAGCTTATGAGCGTGCAGCCGACCAGAAAGGCCAGCGCCGCCCCCATGCAGCGCGAAGCAGCCAGCATTTTCTCCTCCCGTGGGCCAAAGCGGCCCTGCGCTCGTCAAGCGGCGCTTGGGGGAAAGGCTAGGCTGCTAGGGGGGCGCGGGCAAGTTGCCCTTTAGCAGGGGTTTGCGGGGGCATGCGCGCTGCAGTGCAATATGGATACTTGCTTTGCCTCTAGCCTGATGGCTATTTGAGGAAAGCCAGAAGGCGGCTTGAAACGAGGCTGTGGAATCGGTCAGTTTGGAGCCAACAGGATCAAGAGATCAGGGAAGAAACCCCATGCGCGACTTCAACGAGAAGACGATCACCGATGCGGTGATCCAGCGATTTGCCGATGCGCCGGATCCGCGCATCAAGCAGGTCTGCGCCTCGCTCGTGCGTCATCTGCACGATTTTGTCCGCGATGTGCGCCCCTCCTATGAGGAATGGGAATATGCCATCGATTTTCTGACGCGCACCGGCAAGATCTGCAACGGCAGCCGGCAGGAGTTCATTCTTCTGTCCGATACTCTGGGCGTGTCCATGCTGGTCGATGCGGTCAATAATCCGGTCGATGGCAAGGTGACGCAATCGACTGTGCTTGGTCCCTTCTTTGTCGATGATGCGCCGAAATTCGAAGCCGGTGCCGATATTGCGGGCAAAATGCGCGGCATGCCCGCCTATGTCAGTGGCTCGGTGTTTTCGCAGGACGGGTCGCCGCTCGTCGGTGCATTGGTCGATGTCTGGCATTCCGACGATGATGGTTTTTACGATGTGCAGCAGCTCGAAAAGCTCGGCGGCAATGCCGGTCGCGGCCAGTTCAAGACCGATGAAAAGGGCGCTTTCTGTTTCTGGACGATCAAGCCGACTTTCTATCCCGTACCGACGGATGGGCCGGTGGGAGAAATGCTGAAGGCGCAGGGCCGTCATCCCTGGCGTCCGGCGCATCTGCATTTTCTTATTCGTGCGCCGGGCCATCGCAAGCTCGTCACGCATATTTTCGACCGCGCCGATCGCTATCTCGATTCGGATGCTGTGTTTGGCGTCAAGGAAGAACTGGTGCGCGATTTCATCGATCACCCGCCCGGCATTGCGCCCGATGGATCCAAGCGCGATAGCGCCTATGCCACGATCCAATATGATTTCGTCATGGCCAAACAGGGCTGATGCAAAAGGGCGGCGGTCTTTTTCCGCCGCCCTTTTGTGTCCTGAAGATCAATATGCTCCGTCGCGCATGCGCGCATGTCTCGGATAAAATGCAGAAGCCGTTGCGATTGAGCAAGGCATTGCTGCAGAGAAAAAACATAAGGGAGAAGTCAAATGAACCTGGATGAAAACCCGCAAATGTCGTCGCATCCCTTGCTCTCGCATGCCGATCGACTGGCTGCGATCTGGGCTGATTTTCTGATTCTGGCCGGGCGCGTCTGCGTCGGCTGGATTTTCATGCAAAGCGGCTATCGCAAGATCTGGGATATGGCGGCGGTCGCCAAGACCTATCCGGCGCGCGGCCTGCCGGATTTTCTGGCCTATGTTGCAACGCCGATTGAATTGGTGGTCGGTCTGTTTCTCATCATCGGTTTTGCGACGCGCTATTCGGCTTTCGTCATTCTGGTTTTTACCATTGTCGCGAGCTTTTCATCCCACGCCTATTGGACATTCACCGATCCGGCGCAGCGCATGATGCAGATGACGCATTTCTGGAAGAATATGAGCATCAAGGGCGGCCTCATCCTTCTCTTCGTGACGGGTGGCGGCAAGCTTTCGCTTGATTACTTCCTGCGTCCCAGACGCGTGGGCTGAGGCAGTCCGCAAGCGTCTTTCTTTTTTCGCTTGATCTCGCCCCGCACGCCATGCACTTGGGCGTTGCGGGGCGTTTTCATTTTCCGGTCTGCCCCACGGTCAGATGGATTTTCAGCATGGATAGGCGGCCCTTGCCCAACAGGATCGCGCTCGCAATCGCAGGCCTCTCTCTTGTCGGCATTGCGGCTGCGCTGGCGATGCGCGCCGATTGGCGCATGGCAATGATCTGGCTTTTGGGCTGCGCGCTCGGTTTTGTTTTGCTGATGGCCTCGGTCAGTTTTGCCGGCGCCTTCCGCAACTTCTTTGCTGAGGGGCGCGGCATTGGCCTGCGCGCGCAGGCGATCATGCTGGGTCTTGCAGTCTGTCTCTTTCTGCCAACCATCGGTCTTGGCTCTGTTTTCGATCAGCCCGTGCGGGGCTTTGTCTTTCCCATCGGCGTGGCTTTGGTCATGGGTGCCTTTCTGTTTGGCATTGGCATGCAATTGGGCGGCGGCTGCGCCTCGGGCACTTTATTTGCAGCCGGTGCGGGGCAGGGCTTGCGCATGTGGGCGACGCTTTTCGCCTTTATCGCTGCGGCGACATTTGCGGCCCATGATGTCGAGCGCTGGTCGCAGTGGCCGAGCCTGCCGGCTGTCTCGCTTGCCGATCATTTCGGCATCATCGGGGCTTTGCTGGTGAGTTTTATGGGCCTTGCGCTTTTGTGGACAGCGTCGGTCATCGTCGAGAAAAGCCGGCGCGGGGCGGTGGAGCCGCTGGTCTGGCGGCGCGCCGCCAAAGCCTCGGCCTGGCCGCTTGTCTGGGGCGCGCTGGCTTTGGCCCTGCTCAATTATGCGACGCTGCTGCTGGCAGGGCGGCCCTGGGCCATTACCTCGGCTTTCCCGCTCTGGGGCTCGAAGGCGCTTGAGTTTTTTGCTTTGGCCGATCCGGCCTTTTGGCCTTTCTGGGAAGACCCGACCCGCACGGAAGCCTTTTTGCGCCCGCTCTGGATGGACCGGACCACATTGATGGATGTCGGCCTCATGCTTGGCGCCTGTTTGGGCGCGCTCTGGTCTGCCCGTCGGGCCGATTTCAGCCTGCCGGGCCTGCGGCCATTGCTGGCCTCGCTGCTGGGCGGGGGCCTGCTCGGCTATGGGGCGGTGATCGGCTCGGGCTGCAATATCAGCGCCTATTTCAGCGGTTTTGCCAGCGGCAGCCTGCATGGCTGGGTCTGGATTATCCCCGCTCTGGCCGGAAACTGGCTGGGCGTCCGGCTGCGGCCGGTCTTCGGCCTTTCGGCCAAATAACCATTTTAAATATGTAATTTATTTTATTTGACATTTTCTTTTGGAAAATAGAAGCTGCCTGTCGAAAAGATCAGACAGGCGGATCCTTCATGCTCAAGCGTTCATCCCTTCCCTGGCTCGCGGCCGCGGCTCTCCTCATTCTTCCCGTTGCGGCTTCGGCCCAGGCGCCGCTGGTGCGCGAGGGATGCTTGGGCTGCCATGGCGCCAATGGCGCGGGCGCATCGGGTGTGCCGGGTCTGGCCGGTCGCGATGCGCAGGAATTGCGCGCTTTGATGAGCGCCTATCGCGCCAATGAGCGCCCGGCGACGATCATGAACCGCATTGTGCGTGGCTATACGGACGAAGAACTCGCCGCTGCCGCCGATTATTTTTCCAAGCTGCGCTGAGGAGGCCGCCATGAATCTTTCACTCTCGCGGCGTTCTTTCCTGTCGGGTGCAGCAGCAGCCGGCGTCTTTGCTCCCGCTTTTGTGCGCGCGCAAACGCAGGCGCGCCTGTTGATTGTCGGCGGCGGTTTCGGTGGCGCAAGCGCGGCCAATTTCGCCCGTCGCACCTATCCTTGGCTCGATGTGACATTGGTCGAACCGCAGACGCGTTTCGTCACCTGCCCCTATCGCAATCTTGTTCTCGCGGGCAAGAAAACCATCGGCGATATTTCGCACAGCTATGATGGTCTGCGCGCGCGCGGCGTGCGTGTCGTGCATGATTATGTGGTCGGCATCGATGCGGGCGCGCGCAATGTGCGTCTGCGCGGCGGCGAAACGATCGCCTATGACAAAATGATTCTCTCGCCCGGCATTGCAGTCCGCTGGGGCGCGATTGAAGGTTATGATGAAGCTGCAGCGCAAATCATGCCCCATGCCTGGACACCGGGCGATGCTGCGCAGACGCAATTGCTGCGCGCCCAGCTCGAAGCCATGCCCGATGGCGGTGTTGTGGGCTTTGCCATTCCCGGCAATCCCTTCCGCTGCCCGCCCGGCCCCTATGAGCGCATCAGCATGGTGGCGTCCTATCTCAAGCGCCACAAGCCGAAGTCGAAAATTCTGGCGCTCGATGCGAAAGATGCTTTCAGCAAGCAGGGCCTGTTTCAGGATGCCTGGAACGAATTATATCCGGGCATGATCGAATGGGTGCCGGCCAACAAGGATGGCCGCGTCACGCGAGTGGACGCCAAAGAGCGCGTGCTCGAATCCGAATTCGGCATTCGCCACAAAGTCGCCGTTGCCAATGTCATTCCGCCGCAGGCGGCTGCGGCCATTGTGCGCGATGCCGGCTTTGCCGATCAATCCGGCTGGGCGCCGGTCAATCCGCTGACGTTTGAATCGCGTGTCGCCCCGCATATCCACATTATCGGCGATGCCAATATTCCAGGCCCCATGCCGAAATCCGGCTATATTGCCAATAGCACCGCCAAACAGGCTGTGGCGAGCGCGGCAGCCGCTTTGCGCGGCGAGGCGGCGCCCTCTGCTGTCTATTTCAACACATGCTATTCGCATGTCGGTGAGGATTACGGCATTTCCGTCGTCGGCGTGTTCCGCCCCAATGCCGATGGTTCGGCCATTGTCGAAGTGCCGAATTCCGGCGGTGTCTCGCCGCGCGGCTCGCTGCCGGAGCAGCGCCGTCTCGAGGCTCTTTATGCCGACGCTTGGTATGAGAGCATCACACGCGATATGTTTGCCTGATGACACAGACCAGCCGCAGAGGTTTTCTGATCGGCGCTGTCGCTTTGGTGACGGTGCCTTGGGAGGCTATTGCGTCTGACGAAGCTGTGGTGGTAGCAGTGCGCGCGCAGATCGGCGCGGCTGAGATCATCGATGGCGGCATTGCGCTGCGTGTGCCGACCGTGGCGGAAAATGGCGGTCAGGTTCCGGTCTCCATTCTCGTCGATACGCCGCAGAATGATGAATCTCACGCGATCGCCATTCATGTCTTTGCCACGCGCAATCCAACGCCCGGCGTCACCAGCTTCCGCCTGTCGCCGAAATTGGCGCGTGCTGAAGTGCAGACGCGCATTCGCCTCGCACAAGACCAGCAAATCATCGTTCTGGCGCAGATGAATGACGGGCGTGTGCGCCGCGTTGTTGCCGATATTCGCGTCACGACGGGGGGCTGCCTGTCATGAGCGCGCCTTTGTCGGTTCCACGCATCCGCGCGCCGCGCACGGCCAAGCTGGGCGAGATTGTCGAAATCCGGACGCTCATGGAGCATCCGATGGAAACGGGCCTGCGCATGGAGGCCGGCCGCACCGTGGCGCGCGACATGCTCACCCGCATGATCGTGCGCGCCAATGGCGAGATCCTGCTGCAGGCAGAGTTTCGCAATGGCACCTCGGCCAATCCCTACCATGTCTTTTTCCTGAAGATTGCCGGGACAACCGATCTCGACATCATCTGGCTGGACGAGAGCGGCCGCTCGGCCAAGGCGCAGGCGCGCATCGCCGTCTGAGTGCCGGCTCAATCTTATGTCTTCCTCTGGCGGGCCGCATGTCGTAAGTCAGGCGCGATTTCACGACATTGAGCCGACATGATCCGCCTCGAAAATATTTCCAAGCAGAATGGCCACCAGATCCTCTTCATCGAGGCCTCAGCCGGCCTCCAGAAGGGCGAAAAGACCGGTCTCGTTGGTCCCAACGGGGCCGGCAAGACGACGCTTTTTCGCATGATCACCGGGCAGGAAGCGCCTGATGAGGGTCAGGTGGGGGTCGATCGCGGCGTGACCATCGGCTATTTCAGCCAGGATGTCGGCGAAATGTCAGGCCGCAGCGCTGTTGCCGAAGTCATGGATGGCGCCGGCCCGGTGAGCGAGGTCGCGGCAGAATTGCGCGAGCTTGAATCTGCCATGGCCGATCCCGACCGGCTCGACGAGATCGAGCAATTGGTCGAGCGCTATGGCGAAGTGCAGGGGCGTTTTGAAGAGCTCGACGGCTATGCGCTCGATGGGCGCGCGCGCGAAGTTCTGGCGGGCCTCAGCTTTACGCCTGAAATGATGGATGGCGATGTCGGCAATCTCTCGGGCGGCTGGAAAATGCGCGTGGCTTTGGCCCGCATTCTGCTGATGCGGCCCGATGTCATGCTGCTCGATGAGCCCTCCAACCATCTCGATATCGAGAGCCTGATCTGGCTTGAAAATTTTCTGAAAGCCTATGATGGCGCGCTGCTGATGACATCGCATGATCGCGCTTTCATGAATCGCATCGTCAACAAGATCATCGAAATCGATGGCGGCGGTCTGACGACTTTCTCCGGCGATTATGATTTTTATGCCCAGCAGCGTGCTCAGCTTGAAAAGCAGCAGCAGGCGCAATTCGAACGCCAGCAGGCGATGCTGGCGAAAGAAATCAAATTCATCGAGCGGTTCAAGGCGCGCGCCTCCCATGCTGCGCAAGTGCAGAGCCGCGTGAAAAAGCTCGACAAGATCGAGCGTGTGGAGCCGCCGCGCCGACGCCAGACGGTGATGTTTGAATTCAAGCCCGCGCCGCGTTCGGGCGACGATGTCGTGACGCTGAAAAACGTGCACAAGGCCTATGGTTCGCGCACGATTTATGATGGGCTCGATTTTTCGATCCAGCGCCGCGAGCGCTGGTGCGTGATGGGCGTCAATGGCGCCGGCAAATCGACATTGCTGAAACTGGTGACCGGCTCGACCGATCCCGATGCGGGAATGATCCAGATCGGCGGCAGCGTCAAGCTCGGCTATTTCGCCCAGCATGCAATGGAAGTTCTCGAAGGCGATATGACGATTTTTGAATCGCTCGAATATTCCTTCCCGCAGGCAGGGCAGGGTTCTTTGCGCGCTTTGGCCGGCTGTTTCGGTTTTTCCGGCGACGATGTCGAAAAGAAATGCCACGTGCTTTCCGGCGGCGAGAAAGCGCGTCTGGTCATGGCAAAAATGCTGTTCGATCCGCCGAATTTTCTCGTGCTCGACGAGCCAACCAACCATCTGGACATGACCACCAAGGACATGCTCATCGAGGCCTTGTCGAATTTTGAAGGCACGATGCTCTTTGTCTCGCATGACCGGCATTTCCTCTCGGCCCTGTCCAATCGTGTGCTGGAAGTCACGCCCGAGGGCGTGCGCCAATATGGCGGCGGCTATAACGAATATGTTGAGCATACGGGACAGGAAGCGCCTGGCCTGCGAGGCTGAGGCGCTGGCCATCGCCTGCTCTGACGGCTATTTTTAAGTCTGTTTCGCTGCAGGAGCCGATCGGGTGAGGGAAGCCGACGAGGCGGGCGCCGTTGCGCTGCCGGCCGTCGAAATTGATTTGCGCGCCCTTGTTCCATCCGGTCGCATCCGGAGGGATCGGCGGCGCTTTGCCGCGATCTTCATTCTCTGTCTGGTGGCGCATCTGGCCGCGCTTGTGCCGCTGCCTTTTGTCGGCAAGGACATGCCGGCCCTGGAAGAGACCATTCCGATCGAGATTCTTGTTGAGCCGCCGCCAGCCGAGGCAGAGCAGGAGCCCGAGAAACAGCCTGAAGAGCAGGCAAAAGAGATCGAGCAACAGCCTGCCCCAGTGCAGCAAACATTCGATGAAAAGCCCGCAACAGATGCTGCGCGCAGCGCTGAAAGCGATGCAAAAGCGCCGGAGCTCAAGCAAGAGCCGCCGCAAGAGCCACCACAAGAGCAGAAGCAGGATGCACCGCAAGCCTCCGAGCTTGCGCCGGAGGAGCCTGTCTATGCCGATGTGCCTTTGCCGCCGCGCATTCCGCAGGCGCGTCAGGGCCTGTCATCGCTCGAGATGGAGCCATTGCCGGATTTCAAATTCGAAGCACCGGCAAAGCGCATGCCTTTTCTTGGCGGCAATGCCGAGCCGACCTATCTGAGCATGCTCTATGGCATGATCATGAAGCACATGTTCACGCAGCAAATCGATCCGCCCAAAGAAATGTTGCGTGGGCGCATTGCCTTTGCCATCGGCCGCGACGGGCGCGTGTTTCAGGAAGGGATCGTTAAATCCAGCGGCATGCCCGAGCTTGATCGCGCTGCCTTGACGGCGGTGCGCCGGGCCGGGCCCTTTCCTTTGCCTCCCGGTGGCGGTCCGATCTATCTGACATTCGATTATCAGTCGAAATAAAGTGCGGCCCGTCAGCTGGCGCTCAAGCCAAGGCTTTTTGCCAGCATGTAAGCGGCGACAAGAAAGATCAGCACAGCAAAGGCGCTGTTCAGCGCGCCTTTGCGCATGGCCAAGGCTTTTGTTGCGCGGGCGCCGATCAGGCTGCCGGCAATTCCGCCGGCAATGAAGAGTGCGGCAAGCCGAAGATCGACCAGTCCGGCTGCGGCATAATTCAGCGATGTCGTCAGGCCGAAAGCTGTGACGGCAACCAGCGACGAGCCTATGGCGTAGCGGACCGGCATGCCGGTCGCATAGATCAGCGCCGGCACGATGAGAAAGCCGCCGCCGATTCCGAAAAATCCAGATAACACGCCCGATGCCAGCCCAAGAACAACAAGGCGCGGGAGATTCTCACGCGACAGGCGCACATCGGGCATGCCTTCCTCATCGCGATTGCGCAGCATGATTGCGCCGACAATGATCATCAGCACGGCGAAAGCTGCCAGCAGATGGTTGGGGTCGATCATGCGCCCGAGCGTTGAGCCGCCAAAGGCGCCAGCTGCGCCCGCCAGAGTGAAGACGGAAGCACAGCGCCATTTCACCGTGCCGGCGCGCGCATGGATGATGAGGCTTGCCGCAGCATTCACGGCCACAGCCATTGCGCTTGTGCCGATGGCAATATGGGGATTGGTGACGCCGACAAGATAGATGAGCAGCGGCACCGCAAGAATGGAGCCGCCGCCCCCGACAAGGCCAAGCGTAAAGCCGACAAGCGATCCCGACGCCAGCGCCAGCAGATCTTGCACAAGCGTCGCTGTCATCTTTGCAGCCTTTCCTCAGGCGTTACGCAAAGCCCGGTTCCATGGCGCGCGCGCCAGCATAAGCGCCATGCCGCAGAAACCGGTTGCACCGGCAAAGGTCAGGCCGGCGCCGATAAAGGCTGGAATGACAAGAAAGCCCGGATGAATGAAGACGCCGAGCAATGTGCCGATCAGCCCAAGACTGCCGGCGATCATTTGCACCTGACGCTGGATTTCAATCGGCTTGCGGCGATCGGTGGCAACCGGAAGGCCGGCTTTTTTCCACGCCTCCAAACCGCCTTCGACGACATAGGCGTCGCATTGGCCTTGCGCTTTGCTGCCGAGCGATTCCGCATTGGCAAGCGTTCGCATGCCGCTGCGGCAATGGAAAATCACCGGTCGTCCGCTATGGACCGACATATCGGCTTCATCAAGTTGCGACAGAGCCATGTGATGCGCGCCGGGAATTTTCTCGCGGGCACGCTCATCCGCTTCTCGAATATCGACAAGCACGGCACCTTCCCGGATGAGCTTGGCTGCGTCCTGTGGGCTGATGGTTTTGAGCGACATGGTTGAACTCCTTTGGTTCAAATTCATTTCCGTCTTTTCTTCTGCGGGCGGCAGAAAAGATCGTGCAGAACGGCCAGCAATTGCTCAACGCGCGGATCGGCAATCCGGTACCAGAGTGTCTGGCCCTCGCGCCGGAAGGCGACGAGCCCTTCGGCGCGCATTTTCGCCAGATGCTGGGACAGAGCCGATTGCGAAAGGCCGACGGATTCAGCCAGTCCGTTGACATGGGCTTCGCCAAGCTCGGCAAGCTGGCAAAGCACAAGCAGACGCCTTTCATTGGCAATGGCGCGCAGAATGTCTGCCACTTCGCCAGCTTTCGTCTCAAGATCTGCTGCCTGCATGGTCATTTTCATGCCACCTTTATTTTAGATGTTGCTAATTTAGATAGTCCAAATATATTTGTCAAGGAACGGGCCGGAGCCATTGGGAGACATGCATGTCGAAAGCAGCTGACAGTCAGGTTCAGGCAACAGCCGTGATCCGGGCTTTTTTCGATGAGCCGACGAATACGGTGAGCTATCTTGTCGCCGATCCCGCCACCGGGAGCGCGGCCGTCATCGATCCGGTTCTCGATTACGATCACAATGGCGGGGCTGTCGATACGCGCTCGGTCAATGCCATTCTCAAAGCCGCTGCGGACGAGGGCTGGCACATCGAATGGGCGCTTGAGACGCATGCCCATGCCGATCATCTTTCAGGCGCGCCCTATATCAAGGCCAAGACTGGCGCGAAAATCGGCATTGGCGAACATATTCGCGACGTGCAGAAAATCTTCCGGCCGATTTTTAACGCCACCGATCTCAAAACCGATGGCAGCGATTTCGATCACCTCTTTACCGAGGGCGAAATTTTCAAGATCGGCTCACTCGACGTCGAAGTGCTTTTCACGCCGGGCCATACGCCAGCCGATGTGTCCTACAAGATCGACGATGCGGTTTTCGTCGGCGATACTTTATTCATGCCCGATTACGGCACGGCGCGGGCGGATTTTCCCGGCGGCGATGCGCATCAGCTCTATCGTTCGATCCGCCGTCTGCTTGCTTTGCCGCCAGAAACGCGCCTTTTCATGTGTCATGATTACAAGGCGCCGGGGCGCGATTTTTATGCCTGGGAAACAAATGTCGCCGCCGAGCGCACGGCCAATGTCCATGTGCATGAGGGAATAAGCGAGGCTGAATTTGTGGCCATGCGCGAGGCGCGCGACAGAACATTGTCAGCCCCGCGCCTGCTTCTGCCCTCGATTCAGGTGAATATCAGGGCCGGAAGATTTCCCCCGGCACAGGCCAATGGTGTGCGCTATCTCACCATACCTGTGACGATTGCCGATGAGGCAGCAAAAAGTCTCTGATCACTCAGCCAGCGTGACGACAACGCCGCGCGGCCAATTTGGCACCCGATTGCCGAGGCGCTCTTGCGCAGCAATGGATTGGGGCGCCAGATTCAAGCCGGCCGGGCCAAAGAGCAGCACGTCGATGAAGGTCGAATTGGCGCAGAGATCGCGCACAAGCGCATTGGCGCCGTAGATCGCTGCAATATGGTTCCAGCCTTGTGCGCATTCCTGCGCTGCTTTCGGCCCCAGTGCTGCAGGCGACGGCCCGCTTGTTTTCCAAAGCGCCAGCGAGCCTGCCATCGGCCGCCCAAGCCCGATGAAACCCTCTTTGCGCAGATCTGTCTCGCGCGCCAGTTCAGACATTTTATGCCTGCTGACGATGGCAGTATAGGAGAGCCGGCAGGCTTGCGCATCGAAACGGGGCTCTGGCACATCTTCAACCGGCGCGCCGACAGGATAGCAATGCGCGCCTTTGGCGCCGTCCTGCATCATGCTTCGCCGCGCTTCATTGACGCCCAGACCGAGGAAACTCAGCGTCCGCACATGATATTCGCGCCCGAAAATCAGGCCTTTCGTGACATCGCGCTGATGGCTGCTTGCGACCGGATAGGCGATCTGCATGGATGCGCCGCCGATTTCGATCACGCCGACGGGCTGGCGATCGGGGGCAAAATGACCGAGCAGGAAATTGGCGTCGGTCCAGCCATAAAAAGCTTCCATCTCGCCGGTGATCGTGCCGATATGTTTGGGCGCATAGCCTGCATTGGCGAAAGTCTGGCGCACATTTTCATAGACCGCTTGCGCTGCTTCCTGCGCGATCAATCGCATGCCGGCTGTGCCCAGCACATGCAATTCGATTTTCTGCTTGTCGAGGCCCAGTTCCTTCACCCGCGCATTGAGTGAGGCGATGAGCTGGCCCATGCCGCTTTGTCCTGCGGCTGTCGGATTTTGCGCGAAGGAAGAAAGTCCCGGCGCATTGCCCGAGACATCGAGCAGATCGCGAATATCCTGCGCAGCACCCTGGCGCTCGACAGAATAGAGATGCAGCCGCGAGCCGGAGCTGCCGGCATCGACCACGGCAATATGGCGGGTCTGCGCTGGTGCCGCGCCAACAGAAAAGAAGACGCTCGCCAGACAGGCGAGGCCGATGAGAGCGGCCCGACGGCCTGCATTTGAGCGCATGAAAATCACGCGGCCAATCTAGCGCAATGGAGGGCCGGTGCAAATGACGTCGGCGTCAGACCGCGAGGGAATGTCTCGTCTCATGGCGCGCGAGATAGGTATCGAATGTGGATGCCACCACGCGCGCCAGCGCTGCACCCGCATCGGTCAGTGTCAGATGCCCGCCCTTGCGGCGAATCAATCCGTCCTGCTCGAATTTGTGCAAGATCGGCTCTTCTCTCTCATGCCATTGCGATGGCAGGCCGAAAGCGCTGCCCGCAGCATCGAGATCGATTGCACCCTCGCACATGATTTTTTCAATCACATGGGCGCGCAGGCGATCTTCGCCCTGCATGGCATGGCCCTTGGCAATGGGAATTTGGCCCCCCGCAATGGCGCGCGACCATGCGCCGGTTTCCGGCTGGTTCTGCACATAGCCGGAGGGCGTGCGGCCGATGGCTGTTGCGCCAAAGCCGATCAGCGTCTGCGCCCCATCATCCGTATAGCCCTGAAAATTGCGATGCAGTCGCCCCTCTTCGGCCGCGCGCGCCAGCGAATCTGCCGGCAAAGCGAAATGATCGATGCCAATGGCCCGATAGCCGCCGGCTATCAATTCGCGCGCCGAGGATCGCGCTTGATTGGCGCGCTCCTGTGAGCCGGGCAGGGCCTGTTCGTCGATCATGCGCTGATTTTTTGCCATCCAGGGCACATGGGCATAGCCGAAAAGCACAATGCGATCGGGCTGCATGGCCATACATTCATGAACCGTGCTGCAGAGCGCGGCCTCTGTCTGCTGGGGCAAGCCATAGATGAGATCGAAATTGATGCTGCGCACGCCGGCCTTGCGCAATTTTTCCGTGGTGCTGGCGACAAGTGCAGCCGGCTGTACACGGTTGATGGCTGCTTGCACGCGCGGATCGAATTCCTGCACGCCAAGACTGGCGCGGGTGAAGCCGAGCTCTCCGATCCTCGCAATCATCTCATCGGTGATGGTGCGCGGATCTGTTTCAATGGCGCGCTCTGCATCGGCACGAAAGATGAATTTCGTTTCGATATGGTGCACGATCCGCGCGAGATCTTCGGGCGATAAAGCGGTCGGCGTGCCGCCGCCGAAATGCAGATGCGAGACGGGCAGGGGGCCGGGCAAAGCGGCAGCCACAAGATCGATTTCAGCAATCAGATGATCGACATATTCGCGCACTGGCGCATAGCGCGCAGCAAGTTTCATGTTGCAGCCGCAATACCAGCACATTTGCTTGCAGAAGGGGATGTGCACGTAAAGCGAAATGGCCTTTTGTGCATCGAGCGCGCCAAGCCATTGGCGATAGAGATCGGGCGAAAAGTTTTTCGCAAAATGCGGGGCTGTCGGATAGCTCGTATAACGCGGCACGGCGCGGCGCGCATAAAGCTCCAGCAAGGCTGCCTGCGGGCTTTTTGTCGTTGCGTTTGACTCTCTGGGCACGGGGCTTCTCTGCCAATGGCAATGGGAGATGCCCGGAAACTGGCATGATCTGTGTCAATGAGAATTGACCCAGATCAAGTCTTGCAGATGGCTTGAGCGAGATTTCGCCCTGGCGCTTGCTGTGAGCTCAGGTGAGAAGTCCCCATTCGGCGGGCACAAGATTCTCGTCAATGGCGCGGCTCACGTAATAATTCCATAATTTACCGATATGGAATTCACGCATTTCGTGCTTGTTGATCTGCACGAGTTCTTCTTCCGTCAGCGGTTCGGGCTCTTGGCCCGATTGCAGCACCTGCATCATGGCAAGTGCATTTTCTTTGAAATGGACCGCATCGACGAGCAGGGCGGGTACGGATTCGGCCACCAGAGTGAGGCCATGTCCGCGCATAAGCACGGCATGATGGGGTCCCAGCGTCTTTGCCAGCGCAGCTCCCTGTTCAGCCAGCTTGATATGGCTGGGATCGGGATGGGTTGGAATGCCGCTCTCCCAGCGCACGGCGCGCGCGCGCATCAAAGCCAGTTTGACGCCTTTCATCATGGTGAAGGCGATGGCGAGATCCATATGGCAATGGAGAATGGATTCAATATTCGGCCGCGCCTTGAAAATCTCCAGATGCAAAGCCAGTTCAGCCGGCGCCTTGCCTTCGCCTGCCAGCACGCGGCCCTCATAATCGACGGTGAGAAGGCGCTCAGGTTTTAGGGCCGCGCGTGAATCGAGCCCCGTCTGGATCAGGAATGTCTTGCCGTCCGGTAGGCGCGTCGAAACATGGCCGCTGTAATCGAGAATGCCTTCTGCCACGAGAATGCGGGTGGCGGCGGCAACGTCTTTCGCGCGGGCGGGGCGGATCGTGTCTGGATTCTGGTTCATCTTGCCTCAACGATTCTGTTCGACGCTGCCGATCACATCCTGCAGGCGATCGGTGATGGATTTCGGCGTGGCGACAATTTCGGCGACAATGCGCTGCAATTCTTCGCCCGAGACCGGATTAATGTCGAAACTCTCGCGCCTGGCCTGTTCGAGGAAGGCGGGGTCGCGCACCATTTTCTCAAAACTTTCGCGCATCACCCGCACACGGTCTGCAGGCGCTTGCGGCGTGGTGAAGATCGGGCGGCCGATTGTGGTGGATGCCGAGAGAAGTTTCAGAACGGCACGGTCGCTTTCATTCTGCGCCAGATCCATCAGCAAAGGCACATCCGGCAGATCGGGCGCTTTTGTCAGGCCGATCTGCACGAGAATGCTGAGTTTCTTGTCGCGCACCCATTCGGGCCGTGTCGATTTCCATGCCGCCCAGCTGTTTGAGCCGCGCCCGGCAACTTCGCCGCGCTCCATCGCAAGATTAATGTCATTGCCGCCGGGATAGCCGTAGATGATTTTGAATTTCGTGCCGAGCAGCGCATTCATCGCTTTGGGATATTGCGATGAGGTCGAGCCGCCGGTTGCACCCACCGGCACTTCGATACGCGTGGCATCGTCGATTGTTTTCACCGGGCTCGTGTGCCAGAGCGCAGTTGTATTATTGTCGGCCATCGGATTGCCGATATAGATCAGCTCGCGCGTATCCACTTTCATCATTTTATCGCCCATGGCCTGTTCGACCGAGAGCGATTGATCGGCGGTGGCCAGCACGCTGCCGTCGCGCGGGGCGACCGTATAGACCCATGCAACAGCTGTGCGGCTGCCCCCACCCGGCATGTTGCGCGCCACGATCAGCGGATTGCCGGGCATATAGGCGCCAAGCTGACGCGCCACCAGGCGGGCGTAGAGATCATATGTGCCGCCGGCCGAATAGCCGATGATCATGTCCATCTTTCGGCCGCGATAAAATTCTTCCGGCGTTTGCGCGGATGCCGATGCGCCGAAGAAAGCAAGCATTGCTGATGCAGCTACGCCAATGCGGATATGTGCCGCCATGATTTCCTCCCCGATGGGCGCGGTTCTGGTCCCGCGTCTTCTGGGGCAGAATAGAGCGTCGGCGCGTCCGCGTCAGCCCCATGCTGCAAGGTCGGATCAGATTTCGTCGATCCGGTATTTGGCGACTGTGATGGCCAGATAGATGCAGATGGCAAAAAGCAGCACGCCCATAATGTAAAATCCGGCCTCGATCCCGAAAAACTCAACGATCACACCCATGGCCACCGGTGTCAGGATGGAGGCGAGGCGATTATTGGTGACGCGCAGGCCGACAATCGAGCCCTGCACTTCGCGCGGCACGGCGCGGGCCTGCAGCGAGAACATCAACGGCTGGACGATGCCCTCCGACAGGCGGCGTATGCCATGGGCAATGGCGAGCAGAATGAAAATGCCGCCAAACAGCGGCGTCAATGCCAAGAGCACGATGGATGATGCTGTGAAGCCGATCATCAGCCAGGCGATGGAGCGGCGCGAGAAAAACCGCACACAGAGCGAGCCCAATCCGTTGAAAATCTCGGTCACCGAGAAAAGCGCGCCGATGATCGTGCCCGTATAGCCGAGCCCTTGCAGATAGACGATCAGGAAAGAACTTTCCGCTGCATTGGTGGCATGACGCGTGAAGGAGATCGCCAGCGTAAAAGCCACTGCGGGAACGAGCGCAAGTTTCAGGGAGCTGCGATAATCGGAGACTTTCGGCACAATGTCGCGCCAGGATATGCGGCTGATGAGGTCGGATGGTTTTTGCGGATTTTGAATCTGCGAGACAGCCAGAAACATGCAGGACGACCAGCAGGCAATGCCCAGAAAAGCAATGTGAGGACCGGTCAGATCCCAGAGCAGACCCATCATCAGCGGCGCCAGAATGGTGCCGATGCGCGAATAGAAAGAAAATGTGCCGATGCGACCGGCATCGCCACCGGTGACTTGCGCAATCATCGTCTGCGCGCCGATCCATGTCATATTGCTGGCAAAGCCGATCAGCATTTGCAGGATGAGCATGACGGCAAGCCAGGGCAGCAGCGGATAGACGGCGGCCAGCAGGCCTGTCATGGCGGTGAAGAACAGCATGACGCGGCGCGTGCCCAGCCGGTCCATCAGCGCGCCGCCATGAATGGCCAGGAAGAAAGTGAGGAGCGAGCGCGCGCCCACAAGCGCGCCGATTTCGGTTGGCGAGGCCCCCTGCAAGACAGCCCAGAGCGGCACGATGAAAGTGAGAAGCTCCGCCTGTCCCATGCTGAACAGGCCCGACACGTAAGTCGCACGCAGATTGGCTGCGATGGCGCTTTTCTCTTCTTGATTTTTCTGGCTGTCGCTCAAGGCCTGCTGCGCCTCCTCTCGACGCCCGCCCCGCTTAACACCGGGGCGGCGATGAGAGCAAGCGCGATGGGCCGGCCTATTCGGGAACCGGCTCGCCCTGCAGATCCATCAATTCGATCACATTGCGATCGGGATCGTGGAAATAGGCGCTGCGGCCGCGGAAAGTGCCGTGTTCGCGCATTTCTTCCTTGAAAATATGATGGCCCTTTTCGGCCACAAAAGTCTTCATCTGGTCGTAGCGCTCGCCGCGATAGATAAAGGCTGTATGGATGTCATGCTTGTCGCCGACATTGGGATTGATCGGATTTTCCGACAGGGTCAGCACGAAATATTGGTCGTTGCAGCGCATGAAGACCATGTGGTTGTTGCGCCGGACCTTCGTCAATCCGAGGATTCCCGTGTAAAAAGCCTCGGATCGGTCGAGATCCTTGACCGGAATCGTGAAATGCAGGACCGCTTCGGCTTTCATCCGCCTGTCTCCCCATGTTTTTGGGCAAGCCTAGGCCGGGGCGGGGCTTATTGCAACGGAATTGGCCCGGCACTGGAATTGGCCTGGCTGCCTTGCAAACGCGCCCCCCTCTGGTAGTTTTCACCCAAGGGGCCCGCCAGTGGCCGTCTGGGAGATTTATCATGCGCAAGGCGCTTCGGGCTCTGGCCCTGGTTCCGCTTCTCGGTTTTGCTTCGATCCCGGCTCAAGCCGATGCCGTCGAGGATTTTTACAAGGGCCGCACCGTCAGTCTGATCGTGTCCTCGCCTTCAGGGGGTGGATATGACACGCTGGCCCGCCTGCTTGTGCGCTATATTGCGCGCCACATTCCCGGACAGCCGACAGTCGTCATTCGCAACATGCCGGGCGCTGGCGGCATTGTCGCCACCAATCATCTCTATTCGATTGCTGCCAAGGACGGATCGGTCATCGGTTCGGTGCAGAACAACACGCCTTTCGAGCCGCTCTTCGGCACGAAGGAAGCGCAATATGATGCGAATAAATTCATCTGGCTCGGTTCGCCCTCTGTCGAGACGAGTGTGCTGACGATCTGGCACACATCGCCCGTCAATAATATCGACGATGCGCGCCGGATCGAATTGAAGATGGGATCGTCTGGCGCCAATTCGACGCCGAGTTTCTATGCGCGTCTCCTCAACCAGACGCTGGGTATAAAATTGCGCCTCATCGTCGGCTATCCCGGCCAGAACGATGCGCTGCTGGCAATGGAGCGCGGCGAGCTCGATGGATATCCGAGCGTCTTCTACAATTCGCTCGTGGCCACGCGCCCGCAATGGCTGCCGGAGAAAAAGGTGAAATTGCTCGTGCAATATGGCGCTGAGAAATTGCCGCAATTGCCGGATGTGCCCTTCATCATGGATCTTCTGACCAATGATGAGGACAAGCAGCTCTGGCGCATTGCGGTCGGCCCGATTGCTACAGGTCGTCCCTATCTGCTGCCGCCAGGCGTGCCCGCCGATCGTGCCGCAGCCATGCGCAAGGCTTTCTGGTCGGCGATCAACGATCCGGAATTTTTGTCCGATCAGGCCAAGGCCAGTCTCGGCGCCGATACGCCGCGCACGGGCGAGCAGATCCAGGCGCTCATTGCAAGCGCCTATCAATCTTCGCCTGCCGTCGTTGAGCGGGTGAAGAAATTGCAGCAGAGCCAGTGAGGCAGACGCAGATGCTGGACAAGACAAAAACCATGCCCACCGCAGGCGAAATGATCGCCCGTGCGCAGGCGCTCGTGCCGGTTTTGCGCAAGCGCGCCTCCATGGCGGAAAAGCTCCGGCGCTGCCCGGATGAAACCGTTGCCGATTATGTCGATCATGGTCTGCTGCGTGTGTGCCAGCCCAAGCTCTATGGCGGCTATGAAATGGGCTATGACGTGCTTTGCACGATCATCCAGACATTGGCGCAGGGCTGCGCCTCGCAGGCCTGGACCTATATGGTTCTTGCCGACAATCCGCTCAAACTGGCGACTTTCTCGAAACAGGCGCAGGACGAGGTCTGGGGCGAGGACGATACGCAGCGCGTCGGCGTCGCGGTGGCAGCGGTTGGCAAAGGCAAGCGTGTCGATGGCGGCATTGTCTGGTCAGGCAATCATGGATTTTCCAGCGGCATCGACCATGTGCATTGGCTGATCTGCGGTGGCTTTATCGAAGAGGCAGATGGCAGCAAGACCGGTTGTTTTGCGCTTGTTCCCAAATCCGATGTGACGCTGATCGACGATTGGAATGTGATCGGCCTTGCCGGCACCGGCTCGAGAAGTTTCGTTGTGGGCGATGCTTTTGTGCCCGCCCATCGCGTCATCATGAAAAAAGATTACGATGCCGGCACAACGCCGGGCGCGCAATTGCATGACAGCGCTGTTTTCCGTCTGCCGCGCGGCGGTGTTTCGGCGGCCAGCTATACGGCAGTGGCGCTCGGCTCGGCTCAGGCTCTGCTGAAAAGCTTTTACGAATATACAGCGCCGCGCAAATCGCGCGGCAAATCCATGGCTGCAGAGCCCGGCACGCAAATGCTGATTGGTCTTGCCTCATCCGAGATCGAGGCGGCGGACCGTATGTATATGGGTGCTTTGCGGGAGACGATGGATGTGCTGGAGCGCGGCGAAAAAGTCTCGCGCGAGCAGCAGGTGCAGGGCAAGCGCAATTGCTGCTTTGCCGCGCAACTTGCCATGCAGGCGGCATCCAAACTCTTCAATTCGGCAGGCGGTCGCGCGCTCTTCCTCGATAATGACATGCAGCGCCAGTTCCGCGATTGTTTTGCAGCATCCGCGCATCACTCGCTGTCGTGGGATTCGGCCTCGATGGAATATGGCAAGTATCAGCTTGAGGCACATCAGCATTGATGGGTGAGGATGGCATTGAGCGCGACGGCTATCGCGCGGGCGATCATGTCATCGTCACCGGTGCGGGCGGCGGTTTCGGCCGCGCCTTCTGCCAGCGTTTTGGCAGAATGGGCCTGAAAATCTCGGCATGGGATATTGATCGCGCCGGCGGCGAAGATTCTGTGCGCATGGTCAGGGATGCCGGCGGCGAGGCGCAGTTTTTCGCCGTCGACCTGGCCGATCGCGCGCAAATCGATGCCGCCATTTCTGCAAGTCTCGCAGCCTTTGGCGTGCCTTATGCGGTCGTCAACAATGCCAGCATTTATCCGCGCGCCAGCCTCATCGATATGGCGGTCGAGACATTCGAGCAGACGCTGAAAATCAATATTACCGCACCAATGCATATTCTTCATGCTTTGGGGCCGCAGATGATCGCGAAAAAGCGCGGCGTCATCATCAATATTGCCTCAGGTCGCGGTGTTGAAGGTGCGGCCAATGGTGTTGGCTATGCCTGTTCGAAAGCTGCCATTCTCTCGCTCACCAAAACCGTGGCGCTGGAATGGGCCAAGCACAATATTCGCTGCAATGCGATCATTCCGGGCATGTCGATGACAGCGCAGCCGCTTGCTGCCTCCACGCCTGAGGAATTGATCGAGCGCGGCAAAAAACGCTTGCCATTGGGGCGTATCGGCTATCCGGAAGATGTCGCTGGCCTTGCCGCGTTTTTTCTCTCGCCGGATGCGGCTTACATGACCGGTCAGGGCGTCGCCATTAACGGCGGCAATATTATGGTTCCCTGATCCTGACTTTTCAGTGTCAGACCCAGCCTGCGTAATGCAAGCCGAGGCCGGCGAGCGAACAGGCGCAAAGCACTTTGATCATCCCGATTTTGAATCGGAAAATGGCAATGGCCGCTGCAAGAGCCAGAAGAATGGCGGGCATATTGGCGCTGGCCAGATCAGGCAGATCGATCTGTGCGCCAAAGCCGCGCCATTCGATCACGCGGCCAAACAAAGTGTGAAAAGCAAACCAGATGGCCAGATTGAGAATGACGCCGACAACAGCCGCCGTAATGGCTGACAGCGCGCCGGTGAGCGCCTTGTTGCTGCGCAATCGCTCGATATAAGGCGCGCCCAGAAAGATCCACAAAAAGCAGGGCGCGAAAGTGACCCATGTTGCAATCAACCCGCCGATGGCGCCAGCAAGCAGCGGGTTCATCGCACCCGCATCGCGGAATGCACCCATGAAGCCGACAAATTGCAGCACCATGACCAACGGGCCGGGCGTTGTTTCCGCCATGCCAAGACCATCGAGCATTTCACCGGGCTTCAGCCATTGATAATGATCGACCGCCTGTTGCGCGACATAGGCAAGAACCGCATAAGCGCCGCCGAATGTCACAACCGCCATTTTGGAAAAGAACAAAGCGATTTGCGCAAAAACATGCGCCTGTCCGAAAATGGCAAGAATCGCAATCACGGGAACAAGCCAGAGCGCGGCGCTGCCCAAAGCAGCGCGCAGGGCTTGCGCATTGCGCTGCGGATTGTCGATGGCCTCATCGCTGAGCCGCGCCATGTGCAATTGCGTCTGCTTTTGCGCAGGCGCATGGCCACCGGCGGCAAAGAAAGCAGCATGGCGGCTGCGCGCCCCCATAAAGCCGGCAAGCCCTGCCGCCAGAATGACGAGCGGGAAAGGAATGGCAAAGACAAACAGTGCGACGAAAGCCGCTGCAGCCAGTGCCTGCATGATGGCGTTTTTCAGGGCACGCCGACCGACGCGCACAACGGCTTCAATGACAATGGCAAGGACGGCGGCCTTGAGGCCGAAAAACAGCGCGCTGACAAATCCCGTTGCGCCAAACAAAGCATAGACAAAGCTCAGCGCCATAATGGAGAGGGCGCCCGGCAGAATGAAGAGCAGGCCTGCTGCCAGCCCGCCGCGAATGCCATGCATCAGCCAGCCGATGTAAGTGGCAAGCTGCTGCGCCTCGGGTCCGGGCAGAAGCATGCAATAATTCAGCGCATGGAGAAAACGCGTCTCGGAAATCCAGCGTTTTTCTTCAACCAGAATGCGATGCATGACGGCGATCTGCCCGGCTGGGCCGCCGAAAGACAAGGCGGCAATCCGGGTCCAAACCCGCAAAGCCTCGCCAAAGGTCACGCCATGTGAATCTTGCATGCGCTGCACTCCCATGCCGAGCATAGAGGCAAGCTGAAGCTGCTTGTCAATCGGATGGCGGGGGCGCTCACATGCGCCTTTGGCAACGTGAGCGGAACGCATCTGCCGGTCGCGCGTTCGTTTGCGACTGTTGCAATGTGCCCTTTTTCTCAGGAGGCATTGATGGCCGGCTTTTCTGCTGAAAGTGATGTTCGCTCGCTTGAGCGTGAGGCTGAAGCCTTGCGCGCGCGCCTCCATGACACAATTGCGCAGATCCGCGATCCCGACACGCTTGAAAATGCCAAAAGCGAAATGAAGCAGCGCGCTGCTCAGGCCAAGGAAAAAATGGTCGGCTATATGCGCGATGCGCGCGACAATGCTCTTCAATCGGGGAGTTCCTTCACCCACAATTTGCAACGCCAGGCTTTTGATCATCCGCTGCCTGTCGCATTGATCTGTGCGGGGCTGGGCTGGCGGCTTTATAAAAAGCCGCCCGTGGCCGCAGCCTTGATTGGTGCAGGCCTGTGGTCGATGATGAAGAGCTGGGACACGACGAACGCTATGCATGGCTCTTCACAATCAGGTCGCCTCGCGCCTTCGCTCGATGCGCAAAATCATCCTCAGGCAGGCCTGTTTCTCGCGCTCGCCGGCGCCGGTCTGCTGAGCGGCCTGTTGCTTCGCAATGCCGATACAATGCGGCACTGGATGGAGAGCGCGCGCGAGCCTGTTGATGAAAAAATAAAAGACTTGCCCGCCATCGTGCCGCAAAAGCCGGATCTTGTGGAAAGCGTGCGCCATGATGTCAAACACAAAGCGGAAGAGCTGCGCGAACGCGGCACCGAATATTTGCGTCAGGCAAAGGAGACGGGCGCCGAGCATCCGCTGCTTTTGTCGGTCATGGGGCTCGTCGCTGGCGCCCTGATTGGCGGCATGATCCGGCAGACATCTCTCGAGCGCAACGCGCTTATGCCGGTGGCGGAAAACATGCGCATGCGCGCCGGCGCGGTTGCAGAAAAAATCGCAGAATCGCTTGCTGGCCCATCGGCGCAAATGGAGTCGCAGCCGCAGGCCCATCGCCGCGAGACTGTCTCGGCGTGAGGACAAATGGCGCGCGAGCTTGCTGTCCGCATTCCTCATGATCTCGGTGCGGAAGAAGCTACCCGCCGGCTTCGCGCCGGGCTCGATCAGATTTGCGCCGATTATGGCGGGCATTTGTCGCGTGCCGATATTGTCTGGCGCGATCATTGCGCCGATGTGCGGATCGGCGCTTTGGGGCAGAGCGTGGGTGGCGAGATCGCCGTTCAATCCGATCATGTCGAAGTGAAAGTCTATCTCCCGGTTTTACTGTCTGGCCTGGCTGACAGGATCGGCCTTTTCATCCGCGCGCGGGGCGAGGAAAGCCTGCGGATCGAGGAGTCGAAAAAGTCCTAGCCTGCCTGTGGGGGTCATTCTCATCCAGCGTCATGGCTGCTGCGTATTTTCTCCGATTATGCGCTGTGCCGGGTCTTTTCCCCGTCGCGCCCTCAAGACAGGATGTCGGCCATGACTGCCAGAGCTTTGCTTTCTTTTTTGCCAAGCCCATCTCCCCATTGGGTTGGCGATGGATTTTTTGTGCGTCCGCTTTTTGCGGATTTCGCTTTCACCGAAAAGGTGAGCCCGTTTCTCATGCTCGATTATGCAGCGCCGAATGAGTTTCGCCCGACATCGAAACCGCCGGGCGTGGGCGCCCATCCCCACAAAGGGTTCGAGACGGTGACGATTGTCTATGCGGGCGAGATCGAACATCGTGATTCGGCTGGCAATAGCGGCCGGATCGGCCCCGGCGATGTGCAATGGATGACGGCGGGCTCTGGCCTGCTGCATGAGGAATTCCATTCGCGCGAACAATCGCGGCGCGGCGGCCAGGTGTCGATGGCACAATTATGGGTGAATCTGCCAGCCACCGACAAAAACACGTCGCCCGCCTATCAGACGATTCTCAATGCTGACATTCCCGTCGTCTCGCTGGATGGCGGCAAGGGTGCATTGCGGGTGATTGCCGGTGCATTCGGTGCAGCGACTGGTCCGGCGCGCACATTCTCATCGCTGCATGTCTGGGATGTCGATCTGAAAGCCGGCGCGCATGTCACTTTGCCGATTGCCAAAGGCGACAATCTCTCCGTTGCGCTCTTCTCCGGCGCGGTCTCAATCGGCGATCGCAAGATCGGCGATGCGGGCCTGATGATGTTTGAGGAGGCAGGCGAGAGCATCGATCTTATTGCCGAGGCGGATTCAAAACTCCTCGTGCTTGCAGGCAAGCCGCTCAATGAGCCGATTGCCCATTACGGTCCCTTTGTGATGAACACGCAGGCCGAGATCATGCAGGCCATTGCCGATTTCCGCGCCGGTAAAATGGGCGTACTGGACGAGGTGGGGTGAGTGAGCCGTCATTGCGAGCGAAGCGAAGCAATCCAGAGCCACCGCAGGCAAAGATGGATTGCTTCGTCGCCTTTGGCTCCTCGCAATGACGATGCAATGTGACGCAAGCCTCACGGCGCATATCTGATGGCGCCTGCCTCACTCACATCATAGCCCGTCAGCTCTTCTGCGCGGCGCTGGAAACGCTCTTCGCGCAGAAGCGACATGAGTTTCTGCATCGGCGGGCGGAAATAATCGGGCTGGCGCATGGCCAGATCGAAATGTTCAAACAGGAGTGGCACGAAATCGAGCCCTGCGGCGCGCGCTGCTGCGCGGCTGGCAATGCCGCAATCGGCCTTGCCGGTGGCAATGGCATTGGCGAGATCGGGCCCGGTGAGGCAGGGCGGCAGCATGCGGTTCATCTCCGCTGCTTTCACGCCGATCTTTTCCAGCATGACATCGAGCAGCATTTGCGCGCCCGCGCCTTTCTGGCGCACGGCCATGCAGGCGCCGCGCGCAATCACATCTTCAAGTGAGCCAAGATTGCGTGGATTGCCCTTGGGCAGAAGCAGGCCCTGCTCGCGCCGCGCAAAGGCAATGAGAATGCCGTCATGCAGGCCGGGCAGGCGGCGGAGGATGGCAGGATTGGCATCCGTCTCGGCTGCCGCATGATAATGGATGGCGGCTGCCACCACTTCGCCGCGCTGCAGCCGTTCCAGCCCCGCCTCGCTGCCTTCGGGCAGAGAGGCCAGCCCCGAGCCTGATTCGCGCAAGGCCCATTCGAGCAGAGCATCCTGGCTGCCCCCGACAATGGGCGGCGCCGGGCGCGCTTGCATCAGAAGCGGCACGGCCAGGCCCGAGAGCACCCAGCGGTCGAGCTCATGGCGGGGAAAAAGCCATTTGCCCGTGACTTTCGAACAGGGGATCTGCCCTTCGGCCACAAGCTCATAGAGCTTGCGCTCCTTGAGGCGGAGGTAATCGGCGGCTTCGGCGGTGGTCAGCAATTCCATGCCTGCATTTTTATGCACATTTACGCGCCAGTTCAAGTGATTGACTTTTTCTGGAAAGAAAACCCTATTCTGCGCCCGAAAGAGGGTCATTCATGCCCGAGGGTCTCAGCGCCTGGCAGCTCGTCGTCTCCGGCGATCCGGCGCTTTATGCCATTGTCCGCCTGTCGCTCATGGTCAGCCTGCTGGCCGTGGCCTTGGGCGCTTTGATCGGCCTGCCGCTGGGCGGGCTGATTGCGCTTGTGCGTTTTCCCGGTCGCGGTGCGCTGATCGTTGTCATCAACGCCATGATGGGCCTGCCCCCTGTGGTGGTGGGCTTGCTGGTCTTTCTGCTGCTGTCGCGCTCGGGCCCGCTGGGTTCTTTCGGCCTGCTCTTCACGCCGACCGCCATGGTGATTGCGCAGGCTGTGCTGATCGCCCCGATCATTGCCGCGCTGACGCGCCAGATTGTCGAAGATCTCTGGCTGGAATATCGCGATGAATTGCAGGCCATGGGCGTGCCCCCGCTGCAGCGCCTGGCGACCTTGCTTTACGATGCGCGCATCAGCCTTGTGACGGCTTTGCTGGCGGGTTTTGGCCGCGCGGCGGCTGAAGTCGGCGCGGTGATGATTGTCGGCGGCAATATTGCCAATCACACGCGCACCATGACGACGGCCATTGCGCTGGAAACATCCAAGGGCGATCTGCCGCTCGCCATGGGCCTTGGCATGGTGCTCATTTTCATTGTGCTGGCCGTCAATGCCAGCGCCTGGGGCCTGCGTGTCTTTGCCGAAAAGAGGATCGGCTGATGCGCGAATTGCCGCTCCTTTTCGACTCTGTTGGCGTCAGCGTCGGCGCCACGCCTTTGCTGGCCGATCTGTCGCTCACTTTGAAAGCGGGCGCGCCCACACTCGTCATTGGCCCCAATGGCGCGGGCAAGAGCACATTGTTGCGCCTTGCCATGGGATTGATTGCACCCACGCGCGGACGTGTGACATGGGGTGGCCATGCAGATCCCGCGCCGCGTCGCCGCGCCATGGTTTTTCAGCGCCCGGTCATGCTGCGCCGGAGCGCGCTGCAGAATGTGACTTATGCGCTGGAACAGGCTGGTGTTGCCAAAGAGACCATCGAAACGCGCGCTTTTGCTTTGCTTGCGCAAGTCGGCTTGCAGGATATTGCGCGCCGTCCCGCACGTCGCTTGTCGGGCGGCGAACAGCAGCGGCTTTCTTTGGCGCGCGCTTTGGCGCGTGATCCGGAGCTTCTCATTCTTGATGAGCCGACGGCCTCTCTCGATCCTGCAGCGACGCGCGCGGTGGAAGATATTATTGCGCAAGCAGCGGACAGCGGCATCAAGATCCTCATGGCCTCGCATGATCTCGGTCAGGTCCGCCGTCTGGCTGGCGAGGTGATCTTCCTCAGTCACGGCCGTCTGCGCGAAATGTCTGCCGCGCAGATGTTTTTTGAAAATCCCAAAACCCTTTTCGCGCAGACTTTTCTGCGCGGCGATATTGTCTTGGAGGCTTGACATGGCTTTGTTCAGAACAATTGCAGCAGCTGCTTTTTCTCTTGCGCTCATCCAGCCCTCTCTGGCGCAGGACAAGAGCATCGTTGTGGCCTCGACCACATCGACGCAGGATTCCGGCCTCTTCAACCATATTCTGCCGCTCTTCAAGGCAAAGTCGGGCATTGAGGTGAAAGTCATTGCGCAAGGCACGGGCCAGGCGCTCGATACAGCGCGTCGCGGCGATGCCGATGTTGTTTTCGTTCACGCCAAATCGGCAGAAGAGAAATTTCTTGCTGAAGGTTTTGGCGTGAAAAGATTCGACGTCATGTATAATGATTTTGTGCTGATCGGACCTGCCGCCGATCCCGCAGGCATCGCTGGTGGTAAAGATATTGTTGCCGCGCTGAAATCGGTCGCAGCCAAACAAGCGCCCTTCGTGTCGAGGGGCGATAAATCGGGAACCCATGTCGCAGAACTCGCTTTGTGGAAAGAAGCGAGCCTCGATCCTGCCGGCGCCAAAGCCAATTGGTATCGCGAAATCGGCCAGGGCATGGGCGCTGCGCTCAATACAGCGAAAGCCATGGGTGCTTATGTTCTTTCCGATCGCGGCACATGGCTGTCGTTCAAGGGCAAGGAAGGGCTCGCCATTGTCGTGCAGGGCGATGCCCGCCTCTTCAATCAATATGGTGTGATGCTGGTGAACCCGGAGCGGCACAAGCATGTGAAGGCGAAAGAGGGTCAGGCCTTTGTCGATTATCTGATCTCGGCTGAAGGCCAAAGGGATATTGCAGCCTACCGGATTGAGGGCCAGCAGCTTTTCTTCCCCAACGCGGCGAAGTGATCGTCTTCGCGCTTCGCGCGCAATGACGGGCTCCATGGCGCTTGCAAAGCCAGCTTTGCGCGCTAAACCTCTCAGCATGAAAGCCGCCCTGATCCCGCTGGAAGACGCGCAGAACCTGCTGGCGTCCATGCTCGCGCCCGTCGCGCCGCGCTCCCGCGCGCTGGCGCAGGCTGTGGGTCATGTCGCGGCGGAAACAATCTGTGCCGAGGGGCCCTTGCCGCGCAGCAATATTGCGCTGCGTGACGGCTATGGCCTGATCGCAAGCGAGATTGCAGGCGCGTCTTCCTATTCGCCTGTGCCGCTGTCCCTGATGCCGGTTGCGGTGCAAGCGGGCGATGCGCTGTCTGCGGGCTGCGATTGCGTGGTTGACGAGAGCAGCGTCGATGTTTCTGCCCCGTTTGCGCAGGCTCTGGTCGAATCCTTTCCCGGCGAGAACATCCGCCGCGTGGGCGAGGATTTTGCTGCAGGCGCGGTGCTTGTCGAAAACGGCGAGATTTTGCGCAAGACGCATATGCTCGCGCTGGCGGCTGCCGGTGTGCAGTCTCTTCTTGTTGTTGCACCCCGTGTTGCCGTGGAAGGCGATGGCCCGCTCGCCGATTTCCTTGTGCGCGCATTGGAGCGCGAGAGCGTTGAGATCGGACCCGACGCACAGCTTAAAATCATTCTGGGATCTGTCAGCGCCGATGAGATTATCGCGCGCGGTCTTGCGCTCGAACCCGGCCGCGATATTGCCTTTGCGCGCCAGCACAATGTGCCAGCCATCGTCATTCCGCCGCTCGCAGCTGATGTTGTGGCGGCGCTCCATGCTTTGATCCTGCCCGCTTTGGATCATCTTTGTCAGCGCGCCCTGCGCCCTGCGCAAAGTCTGCCGCTGGCTGCGAAAATTTCTTCGCATGTCGGCCTGAGCGAACTCGTGCTTCTGGTGGCGCGCGAGGGGCAATTCCATCCGCTCGCCATTGGCGATGCACCGCTGCAATTTTTTCTGCAGGCGACACATGTGGCCTTGGTTGGCGCTGCAAGCGAAGGCCATGCTGCGGGCGATCTGTTTTCCGCTTTTTTACTTGAGGGGGTCGCATCATGAGCGACAAGCCCAATGCCCATCTTGCTCAGGATCAATTTCTGACCATTCTCTCGCGCGAGGATGCGCTGGCGCGTTTTGGGGCGGCTTTGTTTCCGCGCGCGCTTGCCAGCGAAAGTCTGGCGCTTGAGTTTGCCCTTGGTCGCGCGCTGGTCGGCGATGTGCTGGCGCCGATCGATGTCCCGCCGTTCGACCGCTCCAATGTCGATGGTTTTGCTGTGCGCGCGGGAGATTTGCGCAACGCCTCTGAGGCGACGCCTGCGCGCCTGACGCTGAATGATGAGGTCATTGCCTGCGGCATTGCGCCAAAGCTTCATGTCGGCGCAATGAGCGCGACGCCGATCTCCACGGGGGGTCCCGTGCCGCGTGGTGCGGATGCGATTGTCATGATCGAGCAGACGCAGCCTGCCGGTGTTGGCGCTGTCGATATGCGACGTGCCGCCAATCCCGGCCAGTTCATCTCTTATGCGGGCTCCGATATGGCGCGCGGCGAGAGCGTTTTACGCGCCGGCACCATTCTTGGTGCGCGCGAAATCGGCATGCTGGCAGCCTGCGGCATTGCACAGGTGAATGTCGCGCGCGCGCCGCGCGTTGCCATTGTCTCGACCGGCGATGAATTGGTACAGCCGGGCGGCACGCTCGCGCCTGCGCAAATTTTCGACACGAATGGACCCATTGTTGCAGCCGCCGTGCGCGAGAATGGCGGCGAGGCGCATTTTCTGGGCAGTGTGCCGGATGAAGAGCAGGCGCTTGAGAAAATCATGCGCGATGCGCTGGCATCCCATGACATGCTCATTCTCTCGGGCGGCACATCGAAAGGCGCGGGTGATCTCACCCATCGCCTCATTGCGCGGCTGGGCGCGCCCGGCATTCTTGCGCATGGCGTCGCCTTGAAACCCGGCAAGCCTTTGTGTCTGGCTGTTTGCGATGGCAAGCCGGTGGTGATCCTGCCCGGCTTCCCGACCTCGGCCATGTTCACCTTCCATGACATGATCGCACCCGTGTTGCGTCGCATGGCGGGCCTGCCACCGCGCAATGATGCAAAAGTGCAAGCGACTTTGCCGGTGCGTGTTGCCTCCGAACTCGGGCGCACGGAATTTGTGATGGTGGCTTTGGTCGAGGGCGCAGACGGGCTCTTCGCCTATCCGACCGGAAAAGGCTCTGGAGCAATCACATCTTTCGCGCAGGCCGATGGATTTTTGCGCATTGAGGCTCTGGCCGATCACGCGCCTGCAGGCGCTGCAGTGGACGTGACATTGTTCACGCCGCATGTGCGCGTGCCTGATCTCACCCTGATCGGCAGCCATTGCACGGGGCTCGATCTTGTCACCGCGCCATTGGTGTGCAAGGGGCTGACAATCCGCACCATTGCGGTTGGTTCGCTGGGTGGGCTGGCAGCAGCCAAGCGTGGCGAATGCGATCTTGCGCCGATCCATCTCTTCGATGAGACGAGCGAGAGCTATAATCGCAGTTTTCTTGTCGAGGGACTCGAGCTTGTCGAAGGCTGGCGGCGCATGCAGGGCATTGTCTATCGCAATGATGATGCACGTTTTGCCGGGTGCGATGCGCGAGAGGCCGTGCGCCGTGCATTGGCCGATGAATCATGCCTCATGGTCAATCGCAATCCGGCTGCGGGCACGCGCATTCTGATCGACCGCTTGCTGCAGGGCGCAAAGCCCGGCGGCTATTGGAACCAGCCGAAATCGCACAATGCGGTGGCTGCCGCCGTTGCGCAGGGCAGAGCCGATTGGGGCATGACGATTGCGCCGGTTGCTGCAGCCTATGGGCTCGCCTTCCTGCCCTTTGCGCAAGAGCATTATGATTTTGCGGTTGTGAGCGCGCGCAAGAACAGAGCTGCCGTGCAGGCTTTTCTGGAGTCCCTGCGATCGGATGAAAGTCACGCGGCTTTGGTGCGCGCAGGCTTCACTCCAGCCACTTGAATCTCGTCATTGCGAGGAGCGTAGCGACGAAGCAATCCAGAGCCGCAGGTGAAGCTCTGGATTGCTTCGCTGCGCTCGCAATGACGATGCGGCATCAATCATCCAACTTCGCCAGTCTCTCGGCGTCTTCCAGATCGTCGGGCGTGTTCGCATTGAAAAACGGATCGAGCGGCTCCACGGGCCAGTCGATGGTTGCGAGTTTATAGCGCGCGGTCCAGCGGTCGATCTTGCGGCAATCTTCAACCACGAGTGCGTGGCGCAATTCGTGTCGCAGACCGACATTCCACAGGCCGATGACCGGATGCGTCTGCCCGCCCGAGCGCGCGGTGCAGAGCAGCGCTTCTTCTTCCATCCGCGCGGTTTTAAAACGCTTCACGAGATCGCGCGGCAGGAAGGGACAATCGGCGGCAGCACTCACCACCCATTCGACATGCGGACGATGTTCGGCTGCCCAATCGAGCGCGGCGAGAATGCCGGCCAGCGGGCCTGCAAAGCCCTCAACTGAATCGGCCACGACAGGCAAGTTGAACGCGGCAAAGCGCGCGGCATCGCCATTGGCATTGAGGATCAGCCCGTCGCATTGGTGCGCGAGGCGATCGATCACGCGCGCGAGAATCGTGCGCCCGGCAATGGAGCGCATCGGCTTGTCGCCGCCGCCCATGCGGCGGGCCAATCCGCCTGCGAGAATGACGCCGAGCGTTTCAGTCATCATCAGATCCCTTGCGCTTTGCACGCATGCTTTCTTCCGGCACGAAGTCGAGATCTTGATCGAAGACGATGCGCTCTTGGCCCGCCAGCGCAACAAAACGCTTGCCCTTTGCCCGCCCGACCAATGTCAGACCGACCTGGCGGGCGAGTTCAACGCCCCAAGCTGTAAAGCCTGAACGCGAGACGAGAATGGGAATGCCCATGCGCACGGTCTTGATCACCATTTCGGAGGTGAGCCGACCCGTCGTGTAGAAAATCTTATTTGTCGGATCGATCTTCTCGCGATACATCCAGCCCGCAATTTTATCGACCGCATTGTGGCGGCCGACATCTTCCATATAGCAGACCGGCTCGCCCTTTTCGCAAAGCACGCAGCCGTGAATGGCGCCAGCTGTCAGATAGAGCGACGGCGTCGTGTTGATGCGATGCGTCATCTCATAGAGCCATGAGGTGCGCAATTCCGCTTGCGCCAGTTCGACATATTCGATGGCTTCCATCAGATCGCCGAAAGCAGTGCCCTGCGCGCAGCCCGATGTCAGCGTTTTCTTCTTCAGCTTCTGCTCGAAATTCGTGCCGCGCTCGGTGCGCACAACGACAACTTGCAGATCGTCGTCATATTCGACTTCCGTGACAATATCGTCGGGCTTCAGCATATTCTGGTTGAGCAGATAGCCGAGCGCCAGATATTCGGGGTAATCGTTGATCGTCATCATTGTGACGATCTCCTGCGCATTGAGATAGAGCGTCAGCGCGCGCTCTACCGGCACACGGATCTCAACCCGCGCGCCCGTATGATCCACGCCTTCCACCGCCTGCGTGAGGCGGGGATCGTCGGGATTGGGCAGCAGGATCGCGCGTGTCATGGCTTTACTCGATGATGATTTTTGGCGCAGGCCGTGCCGCGCCACCGCCCGTCAGCGACGCCCAGACCTGTGCGGCAATGTCCTTGTAGATTTTCGCATGCGGTGAATCGGGTTCGGTGGCGACAATCGGGCGTCCGTCATCGGAGGTCGCGCGAATATTCATGTCGAGCGGTACTTCGCCCAGAAATGGCACGCCGAGTTTTTCGGCTTCCGCACGCGCGCCGCCATGGCCGAAGATCGGTGAGACATGCCCGCAATTGGGGCAGCAGAAGCTCGACATATTTTCGATCACGCCAAGCAGCGGCACATTGACCTTCTGGAACATGGCAATGCCGCGCCGCGCATCGATCAGTGCGAGATCCTGCGGCGTGGAGACAATGACAGCGCCCGATGTCGGTGTTTGCTGCGCCATGGTGAGTTGTGCGTCACCCGTGCCGGGCGGCAGATCGACAACGAGCGCATCGAGTTCGCCCCAGGCCACTTCGCGCAACATTTGCGTAATGGCGGAAATCACCATCGGGCCGCGCCAGATCATCGCCGCATCGTCTTCGATCAGGAAACCGATCGACATGACCTTCACGCCATAGCGTTCCATGGGTTCGAGCATGCGCGGGCCGACAAGGCGCGGCTTGCCGCGCAGGCCAAACAGACGCGGCTGCGAGGGGCCGTAAATGTCTGCATCGAGAATGCCGACTTTCAATCCAAGCGCGGCAAGGCCAAGCGCCAGATTGCAGGATGTCGTCGATTTGCCAACGCCACCCTTGCCGGAGGCAACAGCGATAATATGTTTGACGCTCGGCAATGAGGCCGGTTTCGACGTTGCCTGCGGCATGGGGCGTGCGCCGGCAGGCGGCGGTGTCGTGGCGCCGCGTGTGGGTGCTTTTTCCGCCGTGAGGCCGACAAGCGCCGTGGTGATGCCAGGCAATGCGCGGATTTTTGCTTCGGCGGAGGCGCGCACGGGTTCCATGGCGGCAGCTTCCGGCGCATCGATGGAGATGGCGCAGATGACCTTGCCGTCATTGATGACGATCCCGGTCACGCGGCCTGAAGATCCAAGCTTCTTGCCATCTGGCAGTTGAATGGCGTCGAGCGCCAGCAGAACGTCGGCTTCTTTTACGGACACGTCAAAAACTCCAGATTGCACGCTCACGCATTGGCGGGATCGCTGCCATCCTTGTCGCGGGCGCGCAGATAATCTTCCGTTGTCATGATCGGAGGACGTTGCGGCGCGCCATGGGGATCGAAACTCTCGTTGATGACAGCCTCAACGCGGCATTTGTCGCACATGCGCACGACATCGATGCGCTTGGCATTGTCGCCTGAAAACATCCAGTGCTTTTCAGACAGTTTCGAGACGATCTTCTCGATCGTGCTCTTGGTTCCAAAAGGCGCATGGCAGGCGATGCAATGGAAGGGCTCTTCTTCTTTCACCACGCGTGCGGGTTGCGCCCAGGCTTCGAAATCGAGACGCGGCTCCAGCGCAATGACTTTTTCAGGGCAGGTTGCTTCGCACAGGCCGCATTGCACGCAAATGCTCTCGGTATATTTGAGCGTCGGGCGGTCGGGATTGTCGCCCAATGCGCCGGTCGGGCAGGCGGTGACGCAGGAATGGCAGAGCGTGCAGCCATCGACATTGATGTTCAATCCGCCGAAGGGCGCGCCGCGCGAAAGCGGCACAACGGCGACGGGGGCGGGCGCAGCCAGATACAATTCGCGGAAGGCGGTCTCCAGCACGGGACGCTTTGCGCCGGCAGGCACGAAGGCCGCCGGTTTGGGAGAGACTGTGCCAATGGGTGCACTATCGAGCGCGGCGCGCAAAGCATCGGGATCATCCGTCTCGATGATGCGGATGAGATCGACGCCAAAACCAAGGCCCGCGACAATTGTATTGGTTGTCGCAACAACGCCGGCGAGGCCCGACATGTCATGTTTGGGTTTGTGGCGTGCAAGCAGCGCCACGCCGGTCGCGCCATAGGCGAAGGCGGCGGCGAGCATTTCATAACCCACTTGCGTGATCTCATTGACGCGCAGCGGCAGGACATTGGCGGGCAGGCCGTCACCAAAGCGCGCCAGCGCATCGATCATCGGGTCGCCATGTTCGCCATCGTGAAGCAGCACATGCGGATTGAGCCCGCCCGCCTGCGCATAAGTGCGCAAGAGCGTGCGAAGGCGGCGCATCAGCGCATCGGTTGCCGGCAGCGCATAAGCAGCAGCACCCGTCGGGCAGACGGAGGCGCAAGCGCCGCAGCCTGCGCAAATATTGGCGTCAATCGCAACATGGTCGCCATTGGGCGTGATCGCGCCGGTGGGGCACAGATCGAGACAGCGCACGCAGCCGGTGATTTTTGAGCGCGAATGTGCGCAGAGCGTTTCAGTGAAAGTGATGTAGCGCGGCTTGTCGAATGTGCCGACGAATGTGGCTGCATCCTGAATGGCTTTTTCGACTTGCGCGGGATCGCGCGGATCGGCGCGCAAATAACCGGGGCGCAATTCCGATGCCGGAAACAGCGGCGCATAACCGGTGAGATCGAGAATAATATCGCAAGTCGATGTCGCGCCATTGGCGGCATTGCCGAAGACCAGCTTGTCGCGCGAAGAGGGGGCCGCGAGTGCTGTCTCATCGATGCTGAGTTCGAACGCGCCCAGATAGCCTTTGGCATTGCGCACATGGCCCTTGAGCACAGGAAAATCGCGCGTGCGCGGTGGCGTGATCTCTGCCGGGCGCGACAGCATGACCGTCACATCGAGCCTGTCGGCGAGGCGACGCCCGGCTTCAATGGCACTTTCGTCGCGGCCATAAATCAGGATCACGCCCTGGCTCTCGAGCGTGACGAGAGAGATGGGCGGCATGTCCTCGCGCGCCGCTGCAATCAAGGCGGCCGCCTTGGGGCCGGCCTGCGCGGCATTTTTCGACCAGCCGCCGGTCTCGCGAATATTGACGAAAGTCAGCGGCGTGGCCGCGCCCATTTCGTCAGCCACTTCAGAAAAGAGCGGCGCTTCCTGCGTGCAGGCAATGGTGAGAGGCGCGGCACTGCCGAGCGCCGTCCGAAAAGTTTCGAGCTGCGCCCCGCAGAGCTGGTCGGCACGGGAAATTTTCCCGCCACAGCCTTTGGCCAAAGCCGCCTCATCGAGGGGCATGGTCTTTTCGCAGGAACAGACGATCAGCCGGGGGTCGGCGCCAGACATGTCATTCAACTCCAAAGGGCAAACCGCCGCTGGGGGTTTAGATAAGCAAAGCGCGGTCGGAAGAATATGGGGGGACGGGAAATTCTCGGTGATGAGCATGCGCCCGTCTTGACTTTAGGAAAAAAATCTTGTAATCAGATTATATTCATTTTTCCCTTTTCGCGCAGGTTCCGATGCTCCTCCAGCTGTTCTGCTTCCTACCGATTATCTTGGCCTATGCCGTCTTCGGCGGCTTTTCGCAGAGAACTCATCTGCCACTCGCCCGTTGTCGCCCGGTTCAAACTGGAGGCAAGCCATGCAGATCAGGACAGGAATTTTGGCGCTCGCGGTTACGGCGAGTTTTGGCAATCTTGCCATGGCGCAGGATTATCGGCCCGACGACCGCTCGGGCGGGGGTTTTGTCGATCAGGGACAGAGCCAGTCACATGGCGGGGGGCGCTATGACCCCAGCACGGGCGGGCGTTTCCCGCCCGATGACGGGGCCTGGCGCTATCAGCGCATGTATGACCCCTGGGTAGAGAGCGATTACGATCGCTTCCAACGCTACCGGACCTGGGAGGCAGGCCCCTCCGGCCAGCGCCGGTAATCGGCTTTGAAGCGGCGGGGGGGCTCAGGCTGCCCCCGCCCCTCGTGAAAACTTGACTAGCCGGCGGGACCGACTAGGTGCATGGCAGTGACCTTGCGCTTTTATGGAAACCCATGCCTTCGACCGACGCTTTTCCTCTCGATCTGCCGCCCGGCTTTACCGCGCTGACTTTGCGCGAAAGCGGCGATGCTTTTGCCCATGCCAAGGCCGTTGCGGCCGAACAGGGGGCGGGCACGCTGGTCTGGGTGCGCCGTTACGATCTTCTGGAATTTGCTGTCGTGCTCGAGCCCGATGAGCCGCTGGCCTCCGCACGGCGCGCCCATTTCGCCTCCATGACCGCCATGGCGGATTCGATTGCCGCCCATTGTCCGCCCGAGCGCCAGGTTGAATTCCGCTGGCCGGACAGGATCCTCTTCGATGGCGGGCTTTTGGGGGGCATCAGGCTCGGCTGGCCGGACCATTGCGCCGAGGATGAAGTGCCCGAATGGCTGGTCACATCCATCATGCTGCGCACGGCCGATCTGGCCCATGTCGATACGGGTCTTGTGCCCGGCGCTGTGGCGCTCATGTCTGAAGGTTTTGAGATGATCGAAACCGAGGCGCTGGTCGGCTCTTATGCGCGCCATTTGATGACGCATTTCGATCGCTGGAAGGAGCGCGGATTCAAGCCGCTGGCGCAGGATTTCTTCGCCCGCCTGCCGCAGGGAAAGGCGGGCGAGCGCCGCGCCATCGACACCAATGGCGACATGCTGGTGCATCTGCCGCTCGACAAGGGAGCGCCGGAGCGCATTGCCTTTCTGCCTGCTCTCAAGGCCGCTTTATGGTATGATGCCGAGAATGACGCTCCCAAGCTGCAAGCCATGCCGTGACGACAATGGCCCCGATGAAACTGCCGCGCACATTGCGCCTCGATCCGTCCGATACATTCGTCTTCGCGCGCGCGGCTGAGCCCGGCGAATGGGCGGTGTCGGGATCTTTTATGTTCTGGGATGTTGCGGCCGATGATCTGGGACCCAAAGAGCGCGCGGCTCTGCGCGCGGGCTTTCTTGGCCTGACGTCTTTCGGCTGGTCGACTTTGTGCGTTGTTACCCCTTTGAGTGAGGCGGAGCGCGAGGTCGCGCTTGAGCGGCTTGCAGCGCATTTGCACGAGCATTTCGGCGCGCCGACCATGGCCGATGCGCGCGCTGCCGCGCAGGATGAAATCGCCTTTGCGCAAGGCCTGTGCGATCATCCCGAAGGCACGGTTCTGGCTGTCCAGCGCAGCGTCGAAAATGGCGAGATCCGCGAGCGTTTCCGCACCCTGCATGCGCGCGACAAGGGCGAGCGCCATTCCGACAGCCTGCATGCAGGTGCACGCGCCTTCACCTTTCACGAGATCGAAGGCGATGACGAAATATCCGAAGAGGTCGATCTGCTCGGCCTGATGAGAAAAGACCGATGAGAGAATTCTGGGTTTCTTCCGGCCATCACCTTGTGCGCCGCGCCGAACATGGCGGCCTGCTGCTCACGCCCGAACTCATGCTTGCCTATCTGGCACGGCCCGAACTCATGCCGCCGCCAGAGGCTTGCGACAATGAACGCGCGCTGCATGCCGCGCTGATGGAAGATCCATTCCGCAAGGTCTATGGATCCGAACTCGATGCGCTGGCCGATGTCGATGCACGCGAAAACTGGCGTTTTATGCTTGCTTTCCGCGACCGGCTCATTTCTGCTGCCTCGCTTGAAGCCGCCTTCGTCAATTTTGCGCGCAATGGCGCCAAAGGCGTGCCGCCGATCTTTCTCTCGCAATTGGCGCATCTGGTTTTGCGCAATGGGCTGGATGAATGCGACGATCCTTACATTTTGCGCGCGGGCGAGATTTTCTATCGTGCGCAGAAAGCGACAGTCCATGAGGGCGCGCTGCTTCTTGCCGATGCGGAAGTGGTCGAGATTCAGCAGAAGGGTGCGGATTCGCAGCATTTGACGCCGCTTGCGGCTTTGCTCGATCCGGTGCCGGAATTCGGCGATCTCGATGTCATGGATGACGAGAATGCCTGGACCTATTGGTCGCGTTCCGATGCCAATACGATGATCATGAATATCGGCGGCAACAAGCGCGCGCGCGAAGGCCTTGCGCGCGTCATCGAAGCTTGGGTGAAACATCTCCTGGCGCTCGATGTCGAAGTTGAGCCGCTGGCCTCCATTGAGGATCGCGACTGGCGCTGGTTTGTCGGTCTCGATGCAGAAGCCACCAAAATCGGCAATATGCTCTGGAAGGGCGCGACACTGGGGCCTGACATGGCCGAGCGTGTCGTTGTGTTGATGCGCATGACGATCAAGGACGAGGCGCGTGTGCAGCCGGCCATGCGCGGGCGGCCCATCTATCTCATCGGTGCCATGGACCAGGACAAGATCTGGCGGATGAAGCCGCAAAATCTCGTCGCCGGCCTGCCTCTCATCGAAAGCAAAGCCTCATGAGCGACGAGCCGATTGAAACCGTGCGCGAAGTCGGCGTGGTTTTCGTCCGCCGCGCCGTCGATAATCCATGGGTCGATCATTTGTGGTCGCCCCATGGCGTGCTGTTTCCCGCACCCCCCGTGGAGCCCGGCACGATCCTGCTCGAAAACGAGCGCGAGAAACTGGTCTATGCCGGGCCGGCCTGTGTTGAATTATTTGCCTCCGACACGGCCAATTACCGCGACAATCTCATCGATGGCACGCCGCAGCTCTGGGTGGCGGCGCGATCTGGCGAGGATGGAGCCCCGACCGGGCCGCGCACCACCGCCGATCCCACGGAGGGCGGCGCCTGGTTCGAGAGCGGCGCAGATGTGATCGGCGCCGTGCCCATGCCTGCGGACATCGCTGGTTGGATCGCAGAATTTATTGATCGTTTCCATGTCGAGCGCGTTTTCCTGAAACGCCAGCGCGATCGCAGCGAGCGTGGCGAGCGCGGCCATGGACGTCGGCCGGAGGGCAAGACGTGAGCGAGGATCATTTTCTCAAGCGCTGGGCCGACCGCAAGAAGCAGGTCGCAGCGCAGGAAAGCGCCGAGCCGGTTGCCGGCGCGCAGGATTTGGCGCCCGGCTCCCCCGAGCTGCAGAAGGGCGCAGCGGCCGAGGCTGAGGAGGCGACATTCGATCTGGCGCAATTGCCGAAGATCGAGGATCTGACGCCGGCCAGCGACCTGACCCTGTTCATGCGCAAAGGCGTGCCCGAGGCCCTGCGCAATGCCGCTTTGCGCCGCATCTGGACGCTCGATCCGGCCATCCGCGATTATCGCAGCGAGGCCCTCGATTATGCCTATGATTGGAACGCACCGGGCGGCGTGCCGGGCGGGGGAGAAATTGGGCCAGATTTTGATTCGCGCGAAATGGTCGCGCGGATCTTCGGCGACCCCCCAAGCGACGAAAATGTGATCGCTGATGCTGCAGTGCACAAAGAGGCGCCGGAAACCGCTGAAATCGCCCCGGAAAAAGCCGAGGAGCCGGCGCCGGAGCCAATCGCGGTGGCCGAAAATCCTGCAGAATCACGCATAAATATGCTTGATGGGAACAGGCTGGCTGAGCAGCCGATTGTTGCTGCGCCGCACAATCGCCGACGTCATGGCAGCGCTGTGCCGGCGATTTCGGAAAAATCCATGGGATCGTGAAACAATGCCATGTTTCCCACAAAGGAACGTGTGTGGTATCGCTTGAGAAGCGAATGTCGCAGCAAGGGTTTCCGCAGTTCCCAGGGATGGGGTGAGCGGCGTGATGGAGTGACGGGTGGCTGGTACTGACCTGGCGGTCGAAAAGGGAATCGAGGAAATCGATGTCCTACGCGGTGCCGAATATGCCCTGCTGTCAGTTCTCCTCGGCAAAGCGCCGAGTGGAGACCTCTTGTCGCGTCTCTCGGAGCTGCGCGGCGATGCCACAGCTTTGGGGCTTGCCCATATCGATCTCGCCAATGCCGCCCAGGGGATCGACGAAACAGCCGCGGGTCGCGAATATTTCAACCTCTTCATCGGTGTCGGGCGCGGCGAGCTCTTGCCCTACGGCTCCTATTACCAGACCGGCTTTCTCCATGAGCGCCCCTTGGCGCGGGTGCGCGAGGATCTCGCGCTTCTCGGCATTGAGCGGGCTGAATCGGTGCGCGAGCCGGAAGACCATATCGCCATCCTCTGCGAAATCATGTCCGGCCTCGCGCAGGGCGAATATGATGCAGATGCCGAGGCGCAGGCCCGTTTCTTCGAGCGGCATATCGCGCCCTGGGCGGCGCGTTTCTTTGCCGATCTGGAGACGACAGGCGCTGCCCAATTCTACAAATCTGTGGGCCGTGTCGGGCGCACATTTATCGAACTTGAAGCAGAAGCTTTCAAACTGCCTCATTGAGGCGGCGGCTTTTGCTTGAACCATCATGAACCGGAGGGAACTGGTTATGAGTACAGAAGAGAAGAAGGCACAGGCCGGCGTTGATCGCCGCAGCTTCTTCCGCGCGGGCGGCGGTGCAGCCGTTGTCGCAGCGGCAACAATCGCCACGGGTTCGGAACCCGCTCTTGCGACCGAGTCGAAGAGCGAGCGCGAGAAGATGCGCTACAAGGAGACCGAACACGTCAAGACTTTTTACCGTGTGAACCGGTACTGAGGGAGCCAGTTCCATGCTGACGAAACGCAAAGAAGCCACTTCCGGACGCGCGCGCCTTCAGGGCATTGCCGCAGGTCTCGCATCCGGCGTTCTTGACCGCCGTACATTCCTTCGTCGCTCCGGCCTTGCCGCCGGCGGCGTTGCGGCTCTGGGTTCCATCTCGCTGGGCGCCGTGCGCAAAGCCGAGGCCGGCCCTGTTGCAGCGGGCGTGAAGAGCGAAATCAAGAAGAACATCTGCACCCATTGCTCGGTTGGCTGCGGCGTTGTCGCCGAAGTGCAGAACGGCGTGTGGGTCGGTCAGGAATCGGCCTATGACAGCCCGATCAACCGCGGCTCGCATTGCGCCAAGGGCGCGGCTGTGCGCGAGCTCGTGCATGGCGATCGCCGTCTGAAATATCCGATGAAACTCGTGAATGGCGAATGGACCCGCATCGGCTGGGATCAGGCCATCAACGAAATCGGCGACAAGATGAACGAAATCCGCGGCAAGAGCGGCGCGGATTCGGTCTACTTGCTCGGCTCGGCGAAATTCTCCAACGAGGGCGCTTACCTGTTCCGCAAGTTCGGCGCCTTCTGGGGCACGAACTCGGTCGATCATCAGGCGCGTATCTGCCATTCGACCACGGTGGCCGGCGTTGCCAATACCTGGGGTTATGGCGCGCAGACCAACAGCTACAACGACATTCGCAACGCCAAGACGATCGTCTTCATGGGATCGAATGCGGCGGAAGCTCATCCGGTGTCGCTGCAGCACGTTCTGTCCGGCAAGGAAATGAACCGCGCGAATATGATCGTTCTCGATCCGCGCTTCACCCGCACCGCCGCTCACGCGACGGAATATGTGCGCTTCCGCTCGGGCACGGACATTGCCGTGATCTGGGGCATGATGTGGCACATCTTCCAGAACGGCTGGGAAGACAAGGAATTCATCAAGCAGCGCGTCGTCGGCATGGATCTCGTCCGCGCCGAAGTTGCAAAGTGGAATCCTGAAGAAGTTGAACGCGTCACCGGCATTCCGGGCGCTCAGGTCAAGAAGGTTGCCGAGACCTTCGCCAAAGAGCGTCCCTCGACCTTCATCTGGTGCATGGGCGGCACGCAGCACACGGTCGGGACGGCCAATGTGCGCGCTTACTGCAACCTGCTTCTGGTGACCGGCAACGTCGGCACGTTCGGCGGCGGCGCGAATATTTTCCGCGGCCATTGCAACGTGCAGGGCGCAACCGACATGGGTCTCGATATCACGACCCTGCCGCTCTATTACGGCCTCGTGGAAGGCGCCTGGCGTCATTGGGCGCGCGTCTGGGAAGTGGATTACGCCTATCTGCAGTCGCGCTTCGATGAAGTGCCGGCCAAATCCGGTCGTCCTGCGCGTACGCGCAAGGAAAACATGGAATTGTCGGGCATTCCCTCGACCCGCTGGTTCGATGCCACGAACTTCAAGTCCGATGATGTCGATCAGCGCGATGCGCTGAAGGCGATGATCATCTTCGGCCATGGCGGCAATACAGTGCCGCGCATGCCCGACATGGTGAAGGCGCTGGAAGCACTCGAACTGCTTGTCGTCGCCGATCCGCACCCGACAACTTTCGCCCATATTTCGGGCCGCAAGAACGGCACTTACCTGCTGCCGATCTGCACCCAGTTCGAGACCGAGGGTTCGCGCTCAGCCTCGAACCGCTCGATCCAGTGGGGCGAAAAGGTCGTCGAGCCGATCTTCGAATCGAAGGACGATTACGAAGTTCTCTATCGCTTGGCCGGCAAGCTCGGTTTCCGCGACCAGATGTTCAAGAACATCGAAATCCGCAACGGCAAGCCGGTGGCGGAAAGCGTGCTGCGGGAAATCAACCGCGGTGGCTGGTCGGCGGGCTATTCGGGCCAGAGCCCGGAGCGTCTCAAGGCGCATCTCAAGCATCGCGACAAGTTCGATCTCGTGACGCTGCGCGCGCCGGCCGATACGCCGGAAGTCGGTGGCGATTATTATGGTCTGCCCTGGCCGTGTTGGGGCAAGCCGGAGATCAAGCATCCCGGTACGCATATTCTCTACAACACCAACCTTCACGTGAAGGATGGCGGCGGCACGTTCCGCGCCCGCTTCGGCACGGTCTTCGAAGACAAGCGGCCCGATGGAACGTCAACCACCTACAACATGCTCGCCGAGGGTTCTTATTCGAAGGGTTCGGAGCTGACCGACGGTTATCCGGAGTTCACCTACGGCATCCTGAAGAAGCTCGGCTGGGACAAGGATCTCACGGCTGACGAAGTTGCGACGATCGAGCGGATCGGCGGCGCCAATCCCGACAATGTCGGCTGGGCCATCGATCTTTCGGGCGGCATCATCCGCGTCTGCCTCGAGCATGGCGTCGTGCCTTACGGCAATGCCAAGGCGCGTGCGGTTGCCTGGAACCTGCCCGATCCAGTTCCGGTCCATCGCGAGCCGATCTACACGCCGCGCACCGATCTCGTCGCCAAATATCCGACGCGTCCGGACGGTCGCCAGTTCCGCATGATGAATGCCGGCTTCTCGATGCAGAAGGCGGCGATCGATCGCGGTGTGGCGAAGGACTTCCCGATCATCCTCACCTCCGGCCGCTTGGTCGAATATGAGGGCGGCGGCGAAGAAACCCGTTCGAACAAGTGGCTGGCTGAATTGCAGCAGGACATGTTCGTCGAGATCAATCCGGCGGATGCGCAAGCTCGCGGCATCAGCGATGGTGCTTGGGTCTGGGTTTCCGGTCCCGAAAATCAGTCGAAGGCGCGCGTCAAGGCGCTGGTTACCGATCGTGTCGGCAAGGGCGTCGCCTTCATGCCGTTCCATTTCGGTGGCTGGTGGCAGGGCGCCGACCAGCGCAAAAACTATCCGAAGGGCACCGATCCGATCGTGCTCGGCGAATCCGTCAATACTGTCACGACCTACGGCTATGATCCGGTCACGGGCATGCATGAAGGTAAAGTGACCCTTTGCCAGATCCGTACGGCGTAAGGGAGGAGAGACAAATGGCTCGAATGAAATTCCTCTGCGACGCTGACCGCTGCATTGAGTGCAACGCCTGCGTCACCGCTTGCAAAAACGAACATGAAGTGCCGTGGGGCATCAACCGTCGTCGTGTCGTCACGATCAACGACGGCAAGCCGGGCGAGCGCTCGGTTTCGATGGCCTGCATGCATTGCACGGATGCGCCTTGCGCCGCCGTCTGTCCTGTCTCGTGCTTCTACACCACGGTCGACAAGGTCGTGTTGCACTCGAAGGATCTGTGCATCGGCTGCGGCTATTGCTTCTACGCGTGCCCCTTCGGCGCGCCGCAATATCCAAAGGTCGGCAATTTCGGTTCGCGCGGCAAGATGGACAAGTGCACCTATTGCGCTGGCGGTCCGGAAGCCGATTTCTCGACCGTTGAATATGAAAAATACGGACGCAACCGTCTGGCCGAGGGCAAGCTCCCGCTTTGCGCGGAAATGTGCTCGACCAAGTCGCTTCTCGCCGGCGACGGCGATGTCATCGCTTCCATCTACAAGGAGCGTGTCATGAAGCGTGGTTACGGTTCGGGCGCCTGGGGCTGGAAAACAGCCTATAAGGAACCCGCTGCGATCTGATTTTTCTGCATTCGAAAGGTTGTGCGATGAGCACATGGATCAAATCTCTCGCAGCTGCGCTGGCGATTATTTTCGCCAGCGCCATGCTCCCGGCAGCTGCGCAATACAATAATTTCAACCCGACCCGCGAAGCGGTGAGCGAAGATGCTTTGCTCAAGGCTCTCAAGAGCGGTGACACGCTTTCGGGACGTATCACCATTCCCGATCCGAAGGCTGCGTCTCTCATTCAGCCGCAGGGTCAGGACTGGCGTAACTTCCACGAGAAGCAATTGCCGACGATTGGAGCGATCTCCATTCTCGGCATGATTGCGGCGCTGGTTCTGTTCTATGTGATCCGCGGCAAGATCCGCATCGATCATGGCTTCTCGGGCCAGACGATCACGCGTTTCGCCAGCCTCGATCGCTTCACCCATTGGCTGACGGCAGGATGTTTCATCATTCTGGCGCTGTCGGGACTGAATATTTCCTTCGGTCGCTGGGTGGTCATGCCGCTGTTTGGAGCCGAGGCTTTCGCAACCGTCAGCGGTTATGGAAAGCTCGCGCATAATTATCTCGCCTTCCCCTTCATGCTCGGGTTGGCACTGATGTTCCTGCTCTGGGTGAAGGACAATATCCCGAACGCAGTTGACGTGAACTGGCTCAAGCAGGGTGGCGGCATCTTCAAGAAGGGCGTCCACCCGCCGGCCAAGCGTTTCAACGCCGGCCAGAAGGGTGTTTTCTGGCTCGTGATCGTCGGCGGCATCGTGATGTCCGTCTCCGGTTGGTATCTGCTGTTCCCCTATACGGTGGCCGATGGCGTTGCCGGCCTGCAGCTCTGGACAACGATCCACGCTGTGCTCGCCGTGCTCTTCGTCGCCGCCATGTTCGCCCATGCCTATATTGGCTCGGTCGGCATGGAAGGCGCCTTCGATGCGATGGGCACCGGCGAAGTCGACCTCAACTGGGCCAAAGAGCATCATTCGCTCTGGGTCGATGAGGAGCAGGCCAAGGGCAAGACGCCCGCGGTTCCGCCGCGCGCCATGCCGGCAGAGTGATCTGCAGACTTTTGTGTTAAGGAAACTGCCCGGCATGTCCGGGCAGTTTTCGTTTGGGGCTGTTCGCCATTGCGAGGAGCGTAGCGACGCGGCAATCCATCTGATGGCAGACCTTTAGATGGATTGCTTCGCTTCGCTCGCAATGACGACGGGCAGGAGACAGAGATGAAACTGATCGGTCTTGCAGGCTGGAGCGGGGCGGGGAAGACGACCTTGCTCACGCGCGTCATTCCGCATCTGGTGACGCGCGGCCTAAAAGTTTCGACGATCAAACATGCGCATCATTCTTTCGATGTCGATGTGCCGGGCAAGGATTCGTATCGCCATCGCGAGGCGGGCGCGACCGAAGTGCTGATTTCCTCTGGCAAGCGTTTCGCGCTGATGCATGAATTGCGCGATGAAGCAGAATGGCCGCTGGCCGATCTCTTGCGCAAAATGTCGCCGGTCGATCTGCTGATCATCGAGGGATTCAAGCGCGACAATCATCCCAAGATCGAGGTGCATCGCGCCGAAAACGGCAAGCCGCTTCTCTTTCCCGACGATGCCAATATTGTTGCGCTCGCCAGCGATACGCAGCCCGACACAAAGCTGCCCTTGATCCATATTGATGAGATCGAGCGTATTGCTGCGACAATGATCGAAAAGGCCGTGCCCGTATCGGATGTGCTGAGAGGTTGATCCATGGCGCAACTCTCGGATGATTGTTTCGCTTTCGGCGGCGCGCTCATGTCGGTTGATGAGGCGGTCGCGCTGATCCGCGCGCGCGTCACAGCTGTGGCGGGCATTGAACAATTATCCCTGCAGGAAGCCGATGGGCGCGTGCTCGCCGATGCGCTTCATGCGCCCGTGCCTTTGCCGCTCTTTGCCAATTCCGCTGTCGACGGCTATGCGCTCTCCAGCGCCGATCTCCCAAAGGATGAGCCGCGCGCCTTTGCCGTCTCGCAGCGCATTCAGGCGGGCGCACGCGCAGCGCCGATTGTGCCGGGCACAATCGCACGCATTTTCACCGGCGCGCCCATGCCGGCCGGCGCCGATACGGTGTTCATGCAGGAAGATGTGGAGATACAGGCGGACGGTCGCGTGCTTTTGCCGAAAGGCTTGAAGCCCGGCGCCAATATGCGCCCGGCCGGCGAAGATGTGGCAAAGGGCGCGCTCGCCATTGCAGCCGGCACGCGCCTGCGTCCCCAGCATGTTGCGCTGGCTGCAGCGCTGGGCCTCACGCGGCTCGATGTGCGCCGGCGGATTCGTGTGGCCGTTTTTTCGACCGGCAATGAAGTTGTGGCGCCCGGTGCGCTGCGCGACGATGCGCAATTGTTCGATTCCAATCGCTTCATGCTGGCGGCTCTGCTGCGTCGGATGGGTTGCGAAATTTCCGATCTCGGCATTTTGCGCGATGATCGCGCCGCGCTGTCGAGTGCGCTGGCCGATGCAGCTCAGGCGCATGATCTCATCCTCACATCGGGCGGCGTTTCCACCGGCGAGGAAGATCACATGCGCGCTGCCGTCGAACAGGTGGGCTCGCTCGTGCTCTGGCGCATGGCGATCAAGCCGGGCCGTCCTGTTGCCATGGGCGTGGTGGCGGGCACGCCCTTCATCGGCCTGCCGGGCAATCCGGTGGCGAGTTTTGTGACCTTTGCCTATGTGGTGCGCCCGATCGTTCTGGCGCTTGCGGGTGCTTTGCCCGAGCCCATTGTCGCGCTGCCGGTGCGCGCCGATTTTGCCTATCGCAAAAAGAAAGGCCGGCGCGAATATGTGCGCGCCAGCCTTCAAAAATCGAGCGATGGAATTCCGCTGGCGGTCAAATTTCCCCGCGAAGGTGCAGGGCTCTTGTCCTCTCTGGCGGAAACCGATGGCCTCGTCGAACTCGGCGAGGAGATCGAGAATGTCTCGCCGGGCGAAAGCATTGGCTTTCTGCCCTATGCGAGCCTGATCTGATCAGTTCATGCCAACCAGATTATGGCCCGGATCGCCCACGCGCGCGCTGGATGTGGAGAAGGCCTTATCGGCCGACTGCTGCTGGGTGTTGAGGACATAGGCCGCCAGGACGGCAAGGCCGACCGAGACGATGACGGCCGAAAGAAAAGCTTTCATCTGAGCGCTCTCCCGCACTTTCTTGAAACTGCGGCATGATGGCCGCTGTACCCAGATTCTATGGGCGTGGATGCCCGGCAAATCAAGTCAAGTCATCGTGGCTTCGTGGCTTTCTCGATAAAATCTACGAGTGCATCCCGGTCTTCCGTCGATCCCACCCTTTGCTCAGGCATTTTCGTGCCGGGCGTATAGGCTGCGGGACCGATCTCGAACAATTTCGCGATGGTTTCTTTCGTCCAGACAATGTCATGGGCGGCAAAGCCCGGCGAATAGAGATAGCCCGGCGCCGTGCCGATTTTCCGCCCGATCACCCCGTAAAGCGTCGGCCCGGCGCGATTCTCGCCATCGGGCGTGAGTGTGTGGCAGACGGCGCAGGCCTTGTAGACTTCCGCGCCCCGGCTGCCGTCGAGCCCGGCAAAAATATCGCTGGCCCGCTCGATCACCACGGGGCCGAGATGATCGCCGCTGCGGGCATCCCAGCGGCGCACGATGCGGTCGCCGCCCCCCGTCAGCAAATGCCGCCCATCGGGCGTGAAGGCCAGCGACCAGACCGGCAGGCCCGGCCCGTTCAGCGTGAAAATGAGGCGCCCGCTCTGCGTCTCGAACAGGCTGACCGATCCGCGCGGGCTAGCGGCGGCAATGCGCGATCCATCGGGTGTGAAAGCCAGCGCGATCAGCGGCGCTTCAGCCGCTTCGATCTTGTGACGCAGGCTGCCATTGGCATCGAGCAGAAAAAGCGATCCGTCAGAGCCGCCGGCCGCTATATCTCCCTTTGAGGATATGGCCAGCGCATTCAGCGGTGCGGACAGGCGGATCACGCGGGCGGGGCCGCCTTCCAGCGGCCAGATGCGCAGGCTTGCATCGTAGCCGACGCTGACAATATGGCGCCCATCGGCCGAGAAACCGACACCATTCACATTGTCCTGATGCCCCTCGAAACGGCGCGGCGCGCCGCCAGCCAAAGGCGTGACGGCAAGAGTGGAATCCCATGAGGCGGAAGCGAGGCTTGCACCATCTGGCGAGACAGCGAGTGCAGCGATTGGCCCCTGATGGATGCGCTCAAGCGAGACCGGCTTGGCCAGATCGCCGCGCGACCAGATGGCGATGCGCCCATCTTCGCCGGCCGTGGCGAAGCGGTTTTGCGGCAGGCTCGCAACCGCATTGACCGCCCCGTCATGCGCCCGCAGCACGGAGAGTGCCACGCCGCGCTCGAGCCCCCAGAGAATGGCCGATGTATCGAAGGAGCCTGTGATGGCCTCGCGCCCATCGGGTGTGACGGCTATGGCGCGCACAGGGCCACCATGGCCGCGCAATTGCGGCTGGGCGAGGGCAGGCGTGGCGATGAGGGCGGCAGCGAGGAGGGCGAGGCGTACAAACATGCTCTGCAAACTAGAGCAGGGCGCGCTCCTGTTCCAGACACAGCGCTGTCATTGCTGGCCCATTGACGCGCAGGCCGGGCTCATCCATCTCTCAGCCCATGGCTATGACTTTGCTCGACCTCACGGGGCTGAAATGCCCGCTTCCGGCGCTCAAGACGCGCAAGGCGCTCAAAAGCCTTGCGCCGGGCGACCGGATGGAAGTCCGTTGCACCGATCCGATGGCGGTGATCGATATTCCCAATCTCATCCGCGAGACGGGCGACCGGATTGAAATCAGCGCGCGCGACGAGACGCGCATTGTTTTCCTCATCGAGAAAGCCATGCCATGAGCACCCATTGGCCAACAGAATTGCGCCTCGCCAAGGATCGCCGCGCGCTTTGCGTCACCTTTGACGATGGCAAAATATTCGAATTGCCGGCCGAATTGCTGCGTGTGACCTCGCCTTCGGCCGAAGTGCAGGGCCATTCGGAGGCCGAGCGCAAAACTGTCGGCGGCAAGCGCAATGTGATGATTCTCGTCGTCGATGCGGTCGGCAATTATGCCGTGCGGCTGGGCTTTGACGACATGCATTCGACCGGCATTTATTCGTGGGATTTTCTCTACGATCTGGGCGTCAATGCGCAAAAACGCTTCCAGGATTATTGTGACGATCTGGCCGCCAAGGGTCTCGACCGCGACCGGCCGGGCATGCGCTAAAAGGTTGTCTCTGCCGCCCTGACCCGCTAGCCTGAGCCCCGTCAAACAAAGCAAAGCGCGGTTCACGCGCCGGCACGCTCCCGCAAAAAGAGGATCGGCCAGGGAGGATGGGACATGAACGGCAGGCAAGTGCGCTATCGCCTCGGCGTCGACGTCGGG
>Ga0315908_10000093_pt1 | contig 70715 bp, 71 predicted proteins | sample LakEriMetagenome_12_FD_203520 | JGI IMG/M metagenome (GOLD analysis project Ga0315908, IMG submission 203520) | Freshwater fungal communities from buoy surface, Lake Erie, Ohio, United States - Buoy 4 MA124 | ecosystem: Environmental > Aquatic > Freshwater > Lake > Lake biofilm | place: USA...
TTTGTCGCCCTCCACGGTGCTTTCGGCTTGATTGGCTTCATGCTACGTCAGTTTGAAATCGCCCGTTTAGTCGGCATTCGTCCCTACAACGCCCTCGCCTTCTCTGGCCCGATTGCGGTGTTCGTCAGTGTCTTCCTGATGTACCCCCTCGGTCAGTCTAGCTGGTTCTTTGCCCCTAGCTTCGGCGTGGCTGGTATCTTCCGTTTCATTCTCTTCTTCCAAGGCTTCCACAACTGGACCCTGAACCCCTTCCACATGATGGGTGTAGCCGGTATCCTCGGTGGTGCGCTTCTCTGTGCTATTCACGGAGCGACGGTAGAAAATACCCTGTTTGAAGACGGCGAAGGTTCCAACACTTTCCGGGCTTTTGAACCCACCCAAGCGGAAGAAACCTACTCCATGGTCACTGCGAACCGTTTCTGGTCGCAAATCTTCGGCATCGCTTTCTCCAACAAACGTTGGTTACACTTCTTCATGCTCTTTGTCCCCGTGACTGGTTTATGGATGAGTGCTGTGGGTGTGGTGGGATTAGCCCTTAACCTCCGGGCCTATGACTTCGTTTCTCAGGAATTGAGAGCGGCGGAAGACCCGGAATTTGAAACCTTCTACACTAAAAATATTCTGCTTAACGAAGGTCTGAGAGCTTGGATGGCTCCCCAAGACCAACCCCACGAAAACTTTATCTTCCCTGAGGAGGTTCTCCCGCGTGGTAACGCTCTCTAATATCCCTACCGCTAGTGGTCGTGACCAAAGTTCCACCGGCTTCGCTTGGTGGTCTGGTAACGCTCGTCTTATCAACCTCTCCGGTAAACTGCTCGGCGCTCACGTCGCTCACGCTGGTTTAATCGTTTTCTGGGCCGGGGCGATGACCCTGTTTGAAACCGCCCACTTTATCCCCGAAAAACCGATGTACGAACAGGGTTTAATCCTGCTTCCCCACTTAGCTACCCTCGGTTTTGGGGTCGGTCCTGGTGGTGAAGTAGTCGATACCTTCCCCTACTTCGTCGCTGGTGTTCTGCACTTAATTTCTTCGGCTGTACTCGGTTTTGGTGGTATCTACCACGCTATCCGCGGACCGGAAACCCTAGAGGAATACTCTAATTTCTTCGGTTACGACTGGAAAGATAAAAACCAAATGACCAACATCATCGGTTATCACCTGATTCTCTTGGGTTGTGGTGCGCTGTTGTTGGTATTTAAAGCCATGTTCTTTGGCGGTGTCTATGATACCTGGGCCCCCGGTGGCGGTGATGTCCGCATCATCACCAATCCTACCCTCAACCCCGCAGTTATCTTTGGTTATCTGACCAAAGCTCCCTTCGGTGGCGAAGGCTGGATTATCAGCGTCAACAACATGGAAGATATCATCGGCGGTCACATCTGGATTGGCTTAATCTGTATCGGTGGCGGTATCTGGCACATTCTCACCAAACCCTTTGCTTGGGCGCGTCGCGCTTTCATCTGGTCTGGAGAAGCCTATCTGTCCTACAGCTTGGGCGCTCTTTCCATGATGGGCTTTATCGCCGCCGTTTACGTTTGGTTTAACAACACCGCCTATCCCAGTGAATTCTACGGTCCGACCGGTATGGAAGCTTCTCAAGCTCAAGCTTTCACCTTCTTGGTCCGTGACCAACGCTTAGGCGCTAACGTCGCTTCTGCCCAAGGCCCTACCGGTCTAGGTAAATACCTGATGCGCTCTCCCACTGGCGAAATCATCTTCGGTGGTGAAACCATGCGTTTCTGGGATTTCCGCGGTCCCTGGTTAGAACCCCTCCGCGGTCCTAACGGTTTAGACCTCGACAAAATCAGAAATGACGTACAACCCTGGCAAGTCCGCCGCGCGGCTGAATACATGACCCACGCTCCTTTAGGTTCCTTGAACTCTGTGGGTGGGGTTATCACTGACGTTAACTCGTTTAACTATGTGTCTCCTCGCGCTTGGTTGGCTACCTCTCACTTCACCCTCGCTTTCTTCTTCCTGATTGGACACCTCTGGCACGCTGGACGCGCTCGCGCCGCCGCCGCCGGTTTCGAGAAAGGAATTGACCGCGAGACTGAACCCGCATTGGCAATGCCCGACCTCGACTAATTTCCCTTAGTTCGATGGTAGAGGCTCCCGTCTAGTTGGCGGGAGCTTTTTTGTGGTTAATATCAGACGCAGCTAAAACACTCTCTAAAGCCGATAATAATCGTTGATTTTCTGCCGGTAAACGGACAGCTACCCGAAAATAATTGCTACCCAATTCGGGGAAACTGAGACAATCGCGGATGAAAATTCGATGATATTTTAATAAAGCTTCCTGTAGGGGTAAACAGGAAGATTGAGATTGTACTAAGAGGAAGTTAGCGGCACTGGTTTGGGGCTGTAATTGCGGAAAATTAGCTAATCCCTGCCATAAATCCTCGCGGGCCGCCGTTAACCAGTCCCAAGTTTGTTTTTGAAAATCCCTATCTTCAATTCCCGCAATAGCGGCAACCACAGCCAAATTATTCACCGACCAAGGATCGCGCCATTTTTGCCATTGTAACAGGCGATCGGGATGGGCGAGGACATATCCTAGACGTAAACCGGGGAGACTGTAAAATTTAGTTAGGGAACGCAAAATCACGAGATTGGGATATTCCGGCAAGAGAGATATTAAACTCTCCTGTTGTGGCGGGGGTAAAAAATCCATAAAAGCCTCATCCACTACCACCAAACCAAATTGCGATAGATAGGGACGAATGGCCGCCACCGTCCAGAGTTTCCCCGTGGGATTGTGGGGATTATTGAGTAATAAGCCTTGTTTTTCGGGATTAACCGGCTTTAAACTGGTTAAATCTAGGGAATGTTGGCAGATTTTTCCACCAAAACTTTTTAAGGCCCGTTCGTAATCGTTAAAAGCGGGTGTTAGTACATAAACACTATCAAATGAGGCCAATTCCCGACCGGCCCAGGTTAATAACTCAGCCGCACCATTGCCGGGGAGAATCCAATCTGGCCCTATATTGTGCCATTGGCCGAGGGCAGAGCGCAACTGCCAATACCCTGGGTCAGGATAACGAGTCAGACTGGTTAAATGGCTTTTAATAGCGGTTAGGGCGCTTTCTGGCGGACCGAGGGGGTTGATACTGGCAGAAAAATCGAGAATAGAGGAAACCGGACAGCCGGCAATGGCGGCCGCCCAGTCAAGATTACCACCATGTTTAGGTCTAAGCAAAAGACTTACAGCGAACGCTTTGCGCTCGCTACGCGAGAACGAAACTCAACAGTAATTATTCCTTATGCGGGGCCACTCTGTCTTTAAACAGTTTACCCGCCGAGAAAGCCGGGACGCGAGTGGCCGGAATATCCATCTTATCGCCGGTTTTCGGGTTGCGTCCCTCCCTGGCCTGACGTTCCCGGGCCTCGAAGGAACCGAATCCTACTAGGGTTACTTTGTCCCCCTCAGAAACCGCTTCGATAATGGTTTCGATGGCGGCAGTGAGAACAGCATCTGCTTGTTTTTTGGTCACAGAGGCTTTGAGAGCGATTTGATCGATTAATTCACCTTTATTCATGCGCTAACTCCTTTTTTTGCGGTTTTTCTGAGTTTAGGGTGGTTGTCAGTAGTTTATTATGGTTCCCCTGTTGAGGACTCGCCAGGATCGAGATCACTAAATAATGCCTCAAATCCTCATTGGCTATATATTCCACTGCATTATTCTAAGCGGGAATTGTCTCGATCGGAATCGCTGAAACCTTTAATTTATCTAGATTTCCCCCCGATTACCCACCAAGAGGAGAGACAAAGGGGAATAAGCGAGAGATTAACAGCGATATAAGCTAATAAAAAGAGATTAGCTTGCTAAATTGCCGATAAATATTCTCTAAAAGCGATAGGCATCCTAACTTCCCAAAAATCGTTCATTGGTTCTCTCCAAGATTTTTGACTAATTTTGCCCCCAAAAACGTTAAAAAAGTTTACCAAAGCAATTTCTGCCCAAAAATTAAGGTTCAGTCCCAGGAGATATTCGCTAGAATTGGAACTTATGATCGTTAAAAATATTCAAAAAAGCAGGATTTAACTGGAAAGTTTGCTATCATTATCTATTCAGCGACAAACTCGCATGGTGATTTACTGCTATCCCCTAGCCGATCTAGGTCAAAGCTTAAGACGTTCTTTTATCGTGACTTTTTTGGCAGTAATCGCCATTCTTGGCGGTCTGATCCCCGAATTTTCTTGGACTACGGAGATAGTTAGTTTCCGGTCTTCCGCTTATACTCAAGATTTTACTGCTGACCAAATTAAACGTTATGCAACCGCAGTTTTGTTGATCGAAACCCAAAGAAAACAAGCTTATCAGGCAATTTCGCAAATTTTAGGGAAAAGTCCCCCGGCAATTACCTGTAACCAACGGGAAAGCTTTAATAATCTTCCAGCTAATGCCCAAAGAATTGCCGTAGATTATTGTAATAACTCAAAAAAGATTGTCCAAGATAGTGGTCTGACTGCCGCTCAGTTTAACGCCATTACTAACCGGATTCGCAGCGATGATAACTTGAGACGACGGGTGCAAAATGAGATGATTCGTCTGCAACGGGAGAATAAATAGAAAAAGTTCCTCAGTTTTTCCGGTCAAGCTGGAGTCAGGGCTACAATTAAGAATATTTTTTCCCATTGACCACTACCATGTTAACTTTTACCGAGCGCTTACCCCCCCGTCATACCGCTAGTCCACCTCCCCCAGAAACGGTGGTTTTTAGCCTCCTACTTACGGCCGAAGAACGCACCCGCAGCCGTTATCGTCTCGACAGTCCCGAAGGTTTTTCCCTCTGTTTTCGTTTACCCCGCGGCACCATTCTACAGGATCGCGATTTCCTGCGGGGAGAAAACGGCGAAATTATTCAAATTATCGCTAAACCCGAACCAGTTATCACTATTACCGCCCCTTCAACCGATTTACTCCTCAAAGCAGCCTATCACCTCGGTAATCGTCATGTAGCCCTAGAAATTAATCCTGATTATCTCCGTCTGGCCCCCGATTCTGTCCTACAAGCAATGTTAGAAGGTTTGGGATTAACTGTAAATGAAGAAATCGCCCCTTTTAACCCCGAAATCGGCGCTTATCAGCATTATCATGACCTGGAAGAGGCAAAAAAGGGATAGTTTAAAGAGAACGGAATCCGGTATCGGTCGCAGTTCCTAGAAAAGCCCTCTGGGTAGCTTGAGTATTTATACTTATTGCAAAATAGGTATGCTTTTCCTAACATAAAGTTAACCGGTAATCGTGCCGAACTAATTAGCGAAAACTTAGGGATTAAAACTCTTAGAATGATGTTTTTATTGTATTCAGGAAGTTGAAAAAATGAAGACCAAATCGATCATAAGCTTACTATCTCTTAGCATTATAGGAATGTCAATCTATGGGGGTCAAGCTAATAGTAGTGATTACCGGGCTTTGACCGCAGAAGAAAAATCACGGTTGACCGATGCTTTGCTAAAACAGGGCTGTAGAAATCCTAAAGCGATGAAATTTGATGTTGAGACTAACCAGTTTGAAGCAGAAGATGCTGTGTGTGAGGGAGGAAGAAAGTATGATATTTACCTTGATAGAAACTTTAGGATTGTTTCAATGAAACCAGACTAAAAGAGCAAATCCCTGAGAAGCTTTTACCGGTCGCCGCGAAGATTACCAATGAGGTATAATAAAGCCATTCTGACAGCGACACCACTGGTAACTTGTTGGGAAATCAGACTAAAATCGGGATCATCCATTAAATCGGAACTAATTTCCACTCCCCGATTCACAGGACCCGGATGAAGTACCTTCACCCCCGGTTGACAGGATTGCAAACGAGGACGAGTAATGCCAAAACTTTGATGATATTCGCGTAAACTGGGCAAAAGATTGGCAGTCATGCGTTCTTTTTGCAGTCGCAGGGTCATCACAAAATCGGCCTTTTCTAAAGCTGGTTCTAAATCCCAGTGGAGAAATAGGCGATCGCACAATTCCCCAAAATATTTCGGCAGCAGGGTAGGGGGTGCGGACAAATGTACTTCCGCCCCAGCCGTGGTTAAACTCCAGATATTGGAACGAGCGACACGAGAATGGAGTATATCCCCGACAATAGCGATTTTTTTACCCTCTAACAGTTCTAAACGGGGATTTTCCTGATCTAACAGACAACAGATCGTAAACAGGTCTAAAAGTCCCTGGGAGGGGTGTTCGTGTTGACCGTCCCCAGCATTAAGAATACTGACCCCCGACTGTAAACGATCCATTTCTGCGGCAATTAAATCGGGAACCCCCGACTGTTGATGTCGGATGACAAAGATATCCGTACCCATGGCCACATAGGTTAAAGCGGTATCGAGAATCGTTTCCCCCTTAGTCAAACTGGAACTACCCGGGGCAAAATTGAGAACATCGGCCGAAAGACGTTTCGCCGCTAGTTCAAAACTACTACGGGTGCGGGTGGAAGGTTCAAAAAAAAGATTCGTCACCACTTGTCCCTGTAGGGCCGGCACTTTCTTGGTGCGTCGGGAAAGAACTTCACGAAAACTAGAGGCCGTTTGTAGCAGGGTTTGGTATTCTTCCGGTTGCCAGTCTTGCAATCCCAAAATGTGATGTCGGATCCAAGTGAAAGCCATAGGAGTTGAGGAGGCGGTAAAAACGGCAAATTTCGTCTATGCTATTGTAGGATTTCTTTGCATCAAGTTAATAAATAGGGTTTATGAGAATTAATTTTTCCTTGTGTCAGGTCACTCTCGCGATCGCTTTATTTCTCAATCCCTTGCCGGCGATCGTTGCCCAGACTGCCACCTCTGGGGAAATGGTATCACCGACCACGGGCATTAATTACACTCGCCTGCAAAATTTCCTCGCTCAACAAAATTGGCGACAAGCTAACGATGAAACCCGTAATTTAATCCTGAAAGCAACCGGACGGGAATTACAGGGCTGGTTTACCATGGAAGACCTGCAAAAATTGGCCTGTTGGGATCTGCAAAAGATGGATCAACTCTGGAAAGAAGCTTCCGGGGGTCGTTTTAGTTTCAGTACCCAATTTCGCATTTTTATCGAGACGGGTAATCGACCGGGGCGCTTAGTGGCGATCGAAAATTTTCAAACTTTTGGCGATCGCATCGGTTGGCGTAAAGGTGGTGATTGGATTATTTTTAAAGAAAATCTTAACTATACCCTCAATGCTCCCGTCGGTCATCTGCCGGCGCCCCGGGACGAATATCAGATCGCCGGTGGTCGCCTAGAATACACCACCCTCGCCCAAAGATTAGTTACCTGTAATATTGTTAGCTTAGGGCAAAGCAAACAGTGATCACGCGATCAATTCTGTAGAATAAAATTTAAGGAAAAGCTTCTCTCCTCATCTTCCTCTTCCTTTTCCGATTTCCTAGCACTTTTTCCGCTAAAAACCCGTAAATTTAACAATGATTAAACGATCCGTTAACGTATCGAGAGCGATCGGTTCGTCGATCGCCGTTTCCCTAATTGTCGCTGGTTGCGCCCCCCAAACCCCCCAGGCCACTGGACCGGCGGCTGTTCCCGTCAAACTGCAAACCCTCGGCACCGACAAATTAGTGCAAAGTAGCGAATTTGTGGGTACTTTGATCGCCCAAGAGCGTGTTAGCGTCTCCCCTCAGATTACCGGTCGAATTCGGTCTATTTTCGTTAAATCTGGCGATCAGGTAACTCAGGGACAAAAAATCGCCGAATTGGATCCCGAACAACAACAGCAACAGGTAAACGCCAGTATCGGCCAGGTAAATTCGGCCAAAGCGAACCTCAATGCTTCTGAGGCGGATTTAAGGCAAAGACAAGCACAAGCGAGGGCAAATAAAGCCCAAATTGCCCAGAATCGGGCAAATGTGGCCAATGCCGAAGCCAATGTTAAAAGTCAGATCGCCACCTTGAGCGCCGCCGAAGCCGATTTACAGAGAGCGAGAGCTAATTTAGATTTAGCGGAAAAAAACCTAACAAGAGCCGAATTTCTGGTTAAACAAGGCGCACAGCCCCAACAGGACTTAGATGATCGCCGCCGCGACATTCAGGCCGCCAGGGCGGAAGTAGAGGCCCGGTCTAAAAATCGTGATGCGGCCCGTCAACAGGTGACGGCGGCTAGAGCTACCCTACAGGCAAACCAAGAAGCATTAAATATCGCCATTCAAAACGAATTAGCCTCACGGCAACAGGTGGCGGCGGCGGCGGCAACAGTGAACAGTCGTCAAGCGGCAGTAGCCAGCGCCGAGGGGCAATTAGGGGCGACGCGTCAGAATTTAGTTTTTAACACCATTACCGCCCCGATTGATGGTTTTGTCGGCGATTTTAATCAAAGAAAAGTCGGCGATATTATCTCCCTGGGTGAAGAATTAACCTCGTTGACTAACAATAAAACTTTGGAACTAAATGTGCAGATTCCCGTGGAATTACAACCGCGTCTGCGCGTCGGGTTGCCTGTAGAAATTATTAATCCCGATGGCAGCGCCGGGGTTCGCGGTCAAGTAACTTTTATTTCCCCCACCGTTTCCCAAGCTACCCAATCGGTTTTAGTGAAATTTGCCTTTACTAATGATGGCAGTCTTCGCAATAACCAATATGTGCGGACGCGGTTAATTTGGGATCAAAAACCGGGGGTATTAGTTCCCACCACGGCAGTGACTAGCATCGGAGCGCAAAATTTTGTTTTTGTGGCGGAAAAAGAAAAGGCTAAAGAAGGTCAAGAAAATGCCAAGGAGCGTTTAGTGGTCAGACAAAAACCAATTCAAGTCGGCACAATTCAAGGGCAAGCTTATCAGGTTATTTCTGGAGTAAATGCCGGGGAAAGAATTGCTATTAATAATATTCTTTCTCTCCGAGATGGTACAGCTATAACTGTTAGTCAGCAGTAATTTTTATGAGTAATTCGATTACCGTTCGTCCCCTGTCAGCGCAACTAATTACAGCCGAGAGTTTCCGTCCCTACGGTCAATTAATAACCCCTAGCCATGACGGGAAACTGTTTGATGAAAGCGATGCACAACTGCATTTAAAAAACGGTGTGCCACGTTTTTATATTATGCGTTTACAGACTCGCGGACGTAAATTTAAGCGAATTACTCGTCATAGTCAATGTACCCAATGTCTTGGTTCTTTGGGGGGACAAGAGTGGTTTTTAGGAGTGGCCCCCCCTAGTCCTCATCCTCAACCGGATTTAGAAAAATTAAAGGTTTTTCGCATCCCCGGGGACTGTTTTATTAAATTAGAGGTGGGAACTTGGCACGCTGGCCCACTTTTTGATCAACCAGCGATCGATTTTTATAATCTTGAATTGAGCGATACTAATATTGTCGATCATTTTACCTATAATTTTGCCCAAGAGCAGTCAATAGAATTTGAGATTGTTGATTGAAAAAATTAATTTTTTTACCTAGGTTGTGCTGAATATCGGCGAAAGCTGACAGGGGGAAAATGTGAGTTTGATAAAGTTAAAAAAGGGCAGAAGGTAGAGCAGGTAAGCTTTTTGCCTCTAAATCCAGAGAAGGCTTAATAGGATGATAAGTGTAAGCAATGATACCCCCTAAAAGGTTAACTAGAAAATTCCAGATACTACTTTGAATTGGCACTATTTGTCGATGCCAAGTCAATGACCGATCTTACTTTTTCCGCTAAGTCTGAAAACGATGACATATAGTCATTTTAGATAAGTATGATACAGTCTAGACCGACAAAATCCTTAGGAACTCTGGGATTGATATTCTCAATCTTAATTGAAATGACTATAATAAGGGTTTCAAGCTCTCCACAATTTTCAATAAGCTAGTCTTAATGACAATAAGCGACGAGAGAAGAGGACTTCGAGATAGGGGGAAATCAAAGGATCGCTCAACTAAAAAGATAACGGGAAAAGTCAGAATGACTGATAAGTTATTCCTATCGGAATTTTTAACACTTCTGCATAAATCACAGGTCTTCTAACGAAAATATAATATACACCTCCAAAACCAAAATGCAGAACTTATTGAGACAGCTAAGGCGAAACCGCAAAAAACCGCTAATCTTTGGATTATTTGGCGCAGCAGGATGTCTGGTGACAGAGATCTCACTGAGTGAAGTTTACAGCGTTTCTCGTAAAGGTGAAGTATAGATTAAACCTTGCCGAAGTAAGGATTTCAGTCACAAAAACCCACCTCATCTATCGGATAAACTTTGTATCTCAATACCACAGTTTTGATGACTCCAAGACAATAATTAATCATTTCGAGGACTGACATTATGATCATGCAGAATAACCACTCACAACAAATTCCGGATAATTCTCAAAAAATTCAATCCACTATTCAACAGTTTCAGGAGTACTTCGCTATTTATGAGAGTGTTTTTCCTTATCTACCTATTAAAGACACGGAGAAATCCTCAATTGAAAAACGAAAAGACTGGATTAGTAAGTTGAAACAAACAGAATTTCATGTCGCTTTTCTCGGTTCTTATTCGGCGGGAAAATCAACAATAATTAATGGAATTTTAGGACGAGAAATTCTCCCTGAAGCCAATAAATCAACCACTGCATTTCCCACTATTGTTAAAAAAGGAGAAAAAGATCAAGCCTTTATTTACTTTATGGATGACAAAGCGCAAAGGATACTTTACGATAGTTTTATAACTGAAATTGGTCACAAAATTGGTAAAAATTTGTCAAATGAATCTCATGAACCTCTGGGAAGACACTTTCAAAGCATTGAGGAAGCCATTAAACAATATGAAACAGAAACTGGAAGTTCTATCGATCAACAAGCTTTAGGCAAAAGTAGATTGCTTGTAAGAAATTTGACAAATCCAAATTCCAATTATCAAGGAAGAAAAGAAATTCAACTATCAGAACTTGGCAACTATGTAGAAGGCTATGAAGGAGCAATTTATGTTGATAAAATTGAAGTGTTTGTAGAAAATTTGAATATTGCGGACGGCATTGTATTGGTTGATTTACCAGGACTAGGGGTGGACAATAAACGCCATAAAGAATTTACTCAAGACTACATCAAAGAAAAAGCAAAAGCTTTTGTCGTTTGTATCAACCCTTTCAAAGTTCTTCAAGGGGAAGAAATAGAATTTTTAGCTGAAATCAATAAGAAGAATCCAACGATTATTCAAAGGGCATTTTGGGTGATTAATCAATGGGATATACCGAATAAGACTCAAAAAAAAGAAGCTATTAATAGCTTTAATCAACGGGTTGGCGACTATCATTTTATCATTAAGGAAGAGCGAAATTTTCAGACTTCTGCCCTTAACTATTTATTGTTAAAGACAATTGCTCAAGGAACAATTGACCAAAGTAAAAAATTACCAGGACATCTTGAAACTTTGATAAAAACAATTGGCTTAGAAAACGAGCCTTCTAAGGATCAAGCTAAAGACTTGCTCCTTAATCATCCGGATATTGTTCCCTTTTCTCAATTCCTTGAATCTCTATATAAATATTTGAATAAAGAGGCAAAAGATGAGTTTATTGCAGATGCGAGAAAAGAACTTCTGGAGATTATCTGTAAATTAGAGCGATTGTTGAAAGAACCCTATCATCAATATGGTCAAATCTCCAATCCTCAAGAGAGGGAAAAATGGGATGCTGTTATTTCACAATCTCAGTTGTTTATAGATCAGTTGAAGGAAAAAGTTAAAGAATTTGCCAAACAAATTCGCACGCACGAAGATGGTCAATTTTGGCAGGAGTCTGATACGAATGAAATAATCCAAGAATTGCATCAAAAAATAGTACAAATAGATGAAAAAGAACTTAAAAATTATCTGTACACAGGAGAAGATATCAATAAGGAACAGATGTATAATTTTCCCGATTTTATGAAGAAAAAAATAGAACTGAATTCATTGATGAAAAAAAGATTAATGTCGGTAGTCTATATTGCTTTTACCGAGCGATTAAGTACACTTCTCAGTGATTTACAAACCATCAACCTAAGTTATTTACCCGAAGAAGTGTCTAAAAAACTAGAAGATAGCCTTTGTGAACGGGATATTTTAATGAGATTAAGTGGTCTGTCTGACGCTTTATTTTCTCAGTATGGAGACAAGCTTCATGAGATTGGAGAGAGTCTCAAAGACTGTAGTGGTCAGACATTTTCTGAGCGCTTAAAGCAAGCCATAGAAAGGTACGAAAATAAACTGATAGAATACATTAGAGAAACTATCAAAGAGTTGAACCCAAATATTTGCTATAGCCTGAAAAATCATGCAGAATATTTGGAAGAAAAGTTACTGGAACTATTTAAAGATTGCCAAGGTAAAATATCCAGTCAAATTGCCCAAACTACCGAACTTGATGAGGCTATTGCTTCTGAAGTTACTAAGCAAACTACGATTACCAATAGTTACGAAAAACTGATTACTTTAAAAAGCTCAATTACTGGGTAGTTTAGAAACACAAATCCCTGTAGAGGTTGAACAATTTACTCGCTAATTGACTGTTTATTCAGCAATGCCTTTTTTTGTGTACTTTTGTGACAGCTTTGGCATAAATCACAGGTCTTCTGGCGAATAGATAATATAGTCCCCCGAAATTAAAATGCAGAACTTATTCGGCCAGATCAGGCGAAATCTCAGAAAACTCCTAATTTTTGGATTATGTGGTGCGGGAGGATGTCTGGTAGCGGCGATCGCACTAGGAGAGGTTTTTCTCACGGTGACTGAACGTCCGCCGATTGTCGAACAGAATCCTCAATCTGTCGTAATGTTGATTGATACCTCCGGCAGCATGAACGATGACAATAAATTACAAGAGGCGAAAAATGCCGCTAAAGCCTTTATCGAGCGACAGGACCCCTCGGTTAATCGCTTCGCGGTGGTTGGTTTCGGCAGTCAGGTTCAAATTGGCACAGGACTAACCTCCGATTTAGCCACCCTCAATCAAGCCATTGACAATTTATCTGATGGTGGGGGGACAAGAATGGATTTAGGACTGGCAACGGCGATTGAGCAACTAGAGTCTAGCAGCTCCGATCGTCATATCTTGCTGTTTACAGATGGACAACCCGCCCCGGCTCCTTCTCCAGAACAAATTGATATTATGATTGTTCTCGACGTTACTAGCAGTATGAATGAGGAGATCGCCGGAGTACAACAAGGCATCCAAAACTTTGCCCAAGAACTCAAAAAACGGAAACTTGATGCTCAAATAGGCCTAATCGCTTTTGGCGATCGCTTATTTGGCGAAGAGCCGCAAATTCTCAATTTTGATGGTTCTGTATTTACCCCTGATAGCGATCGCTTTAGTGAGCAAATCGGCAGCATTCAACAGGTTAACGGCAATGATCCGCCAGAAAGTAGCTTAGATGCTCTGGCATTAGCTGCCCGTCAGCCTTTCCGTTCCCATGCAACCAAAGTCATACTGCTGATTACTGATGCTCCTCCTTTAATACCCGATCGAGAAATTCCTTCTTTAGAAGCAACCACTAATGTTTTAAAGGAAAATCAAATTGCTCAACTGCACTTAGTCATTCAACCTGATGATCGCGCTACTTTTGAACAACTGCAACTCTCCGCACCTGGAGAAACCTTCTTACTCGGTGAAACCGCCGCAGGACGACAAGGATTTGAAAGTGTACTCCCCACCATCGGTAAAGCCATCGCTGAAACAACCCTGAAAGAAGAAGATCGCCAACCGATTGTAGAGGCGACCCTAAACATCGGTCAAACTGCTCTGAGCCAAAAAATCAATATTATTGCCGTCGGAACAGGAGATGCCGATCAAAACTTTCTGACTCAACTGACGGGAGAAGATAAAAAAGTCTTCTATGCTAATTCCGGAGAATTTGACCAAGCCTTTCAATCTGCGGCAAAACTCATCTATGATTCGCAGCTGATCGGAGAACAAAAGCAAAATCAAGGAATTTTATACACTTTACTGAGCCAATCTCTTCCTAAAAATCAACTGCAAACCCCTCAATTTAGATTTATCTATGATGCCTTGCGGACGGGTGGCTGGACGGCTATCCTGTCTGTGGGTGCTTCTTTAGCGTTAATTGTCGGGCAGAACCTCTATCAACGTCGTCGCCGCCTTCTTTCCCTGGGCGAGACAAGCATCGGTACAGTGGGGGGAATCGTTGCTGGATTGGTTGCCGGTAGCTCAGGACTCCTTGTCTCTCGTTTTCTCATTCAAAGCATTCCCACCCTTGCCCCAGGGGGGCCACTTCTGGGTTGGACGATTTTAGGGACAATGCTTGGCGGCGGCATGGCTCGTTTTGTCCCCAATCTGAAAATCGGCAGGGCGGTATTGGGCGGGTTTCTCGGTGGCGCGATGGGAGGAATGGGTTTTGTTTTGCAAGCTGGAGCGAGTAATGAGATCGCCGGACGTTTAGCGGGTTCAGCGATTTTGGGTTTTTGTATTGGCATGATGATCGCTCTTTTGGAACTGCTGACTCGACAAGCTAAACTGATCGTGCATTGGAGTCCTACGGAACAACGAGAATTTTTACTAGGCTCTCGCCCGATCATTTTGGGCAGTTCCTCGGAAGCCAATATTTACTTACCCAAAAAACAGGGTTATACCCCGATCACGGCTCAGGTTTTTCAAAAAGGGGAAAACATTATCATGCAGTATAACTCGTCCTATGGACAAGCCAAGGGGATGAAAAAACTAGAGCATCAATTAAAGGATGGTGATCGCCGGAAATTTGGACAGATTACGCTGGAGGTAAAAACATCGCCCGAACCGTCCAATCGAATAATATCAACTCATTAATCTTATTTTGGTTGCCCAAATGGTAGTCTATAAATTCTTTCTTAACCTGAAAAATTCGCCAGAAAGATATGATTATCCTCTAGATCTAACCGCCGATCAGGAAAATAATCCTGAAACTATCTTCACCAAGGAAATTCGCCAAGCAATCCGAAAACATTTTCAAGCAAGAAGCTCATGCTCTATCAACGATCACCGTCTCAATCAAATTATCGCCGCTTGGGTCGAAGATATCCGAGAAGGCTATCGAGAAACTGTCCTGACCCTAGATTTACCCCTACTGAGCGAGTCGAACCTTGAAAACATCCAAGACGAAGGAAATCAAGAGTTACCCCCTGTTTTTACCCCCGATTTAGGGGCTATAGAACCCATGGAGGGAATGTTTCCCCCTTTAGAAGACATTTTCAACACTTAACCTATTCTCTGAAGGAAATTTTAATGCTTAACGTATCTATTACCCCCCATCGAGAATTTTTACCGGCCGATACTCCAGATCAGCGACTGTTTATTATGCTGAAGTTGCGACCAACCCAAGAAGTCGCTCAAACCCGTCCTTCTACTACCTTTGTCTTTCTAATTGACACCAGTGGCTCGATGTACGAAATTGTGGCCGGCGATTTTCAACCCACCGGTGAAACTTATATGCAAGATGGGAAGGAATACACGAGAGTGGTGGGCGGCATTGCCAAAATCGACATGGTTATTGAGTCGCTTCGCACCCTGATTAATTCAGGACGCTTCACCCCGGAAGATCGGATTGCTCTGATCCAATTTGACGATCAAGCCTCTACTCTGATTGGCTTAACACCAGTTACCCAAACCCGTCAACTGGAAGATGCGATCGCAAAACTGCGAAATTTTAGCGGTGGAACTTGTATGGGGAGAGGCATTAATCAAGCCCTTGCTCTCCTAGCTAATCAAAGCATGACTAGCCGCCATACCATGATTTTTACCGATGGCGACACCTTTGATGAAGATGATTGCCAAAACTTAGCCCAACAATTTGCCAGTCAAGGGATTTCGATTACGGCCCTGGGTGTGGGCGAGTTTAACGAAAACTTGCTCACAGACATAAGCGGCAAGACGGGAGGGCATTGCCGTCACATTGTTCCAGGAACGGCTAGTGGTAACGATGTTTCTATTACCGATCTTCCTAACCTTCTACTGGCAGACTATCAGCAAGCCCAGCAAGAAGTAATTAACAATCTTGTCCTGAGCTTAAAAACTGTTCAGGGAGTCAAACTGCTGCGCCTTACCCGTGTTTATCCCGATTTGGCAGAATTTTCCTTAAATCAAGCTCCCTATCCCATTGGTGCCGCCAAAGCAAAGGATGAAACCATATTTATCTTAGAATTTGCTATCGATAGTCGTCCTAGTTCAAAAATTCGTCTGGCTCAACTGGGCTTGACTTATGACATTCCTGGCTTAAACCGACGGGGGGAATTACTACCGCAGAACGTTGTTGTCCAGTTTGTGCCTGGACAGGGGGGGACAGCGCAGGTCGATCAAGAAGTTATGGGATACGTTCAACAACGCAATATTTCCCAATTAGTTGACGACGCAACCCGCATGGCAGAGAGTAACCCCCAACAAGCTGAAAAACTCCTGGAAACTGCCCGTCGTATCACAGTTCAAATTGGCAATGATGCTATGCTCGAATCTCTCAATGAAGGGATTGAAGAATTGCGAAAAACTCGTCAGATTTCCTCTGGAACCCGCAAAACCGTGAAAATGGGATCGAGAGGAAAAACTGTCAAGATGGGCGATGACCTCAACGACGATCTCTCGGAAGAAACTATTCGGAAACTAACCGGTACTTGAGCAGACTTCTGGCACCGAGTCAGGCAACAGTAAGATTAATTTCAATCTAATTAATTCCTCTTATATCCCTCAAAAAGGAGAAAAACCAATGGCTATTGTTTGCAAAGTTTGTGGCTACGATCAAAACCCCCAGGGAGCAGAATACTGTGATGCTTGTGGTGCAGAATTGACCCCATCGACACCACCTACACCTCCCACACCTGTCATCCCCGATCCCATCCCAGAACCCACACCCATGCCAATTCCCCAACCGATTGCCGAGACGATAACACTCACACCAGAACCGCTGCCCCAACCGATTACTCCAGCAATAACAACAACGGCCCGACTGATTGCCAAGCACCCTAACGCCCCGGTTGCTGAATTTTTCATTGATGGTTTTACCTTGATTGGCATCTTTGACTCGGACACCGGACCTGTGGATGTGGACTTAGAAAAATTCCCCGATAACGAAACCGTTTCCCGCAACCATGCGGAAATTTATCCCGATGGAGGAACTTGGAAAATTAAAGACCTCGGTTCTCTGAATGGGGTTTTTATTAAACCCATCGGTCAAACTCGCTTTAACGCCAGAATAACTGCTCCGACCCCTCTCAGTTCTGGTGATGAGATTGCGATCGCTAAAATTCGCTTTCTTTTCCAAACTCCTTAACATTTCTTGGGGTGGTTAGCCCCACCCCGATTGTGTTCGACTAAAGTTTTAATGGCTGCCTCTCATGACTTCACCATCGACAGAAAACTTCTCCCCCCTGCTTATTCAAGAAAAAGAATCTTTTTCTATGGCAGATTATCAGATAGAAATTATCGCCTATCTAGGGTTATTAACCGCAGATGTTTATTACTTCAAAGTCAAGTTTCAACCCATTGCCGATCTCGATGGGGAAAAGGGCGAAACATCTTCTCAATTGGGACTTTTGCGTGTCGGCTCTCTTAATAGTAGTCTCGATCGGGAACTGCAACTGAGAAAAATTCTTCAAAACTACAGCTTGATCGCTCCACTTATCGCTGATATTCAAGTAGATTCAGCTATTATTAATCCCCTATCAATCAAGGAAAAATCCCAGGAGGTAGATGAAAAACAAAATGAAGATATTGCCACTGAACAAATAGTCTCGGAAGATTCTGAATTTGTCAATATTACTTCAACAAAAGATGATGATTCTGGAGAAAATCAGTCCGCAGAAACAGACTATTTAGAAGAAGAATACTACCCAGAAACAGCAGTCGAAAACGAGACGAAACCAGAAAAACTTCTTCTGTTAACGCGATTTCCTCAAGAAAACTTGACTTTAGAAGCTTGGCTAAAAGAAGAACATTCTCAAGAAGAAGCACTAACGTTAGTGATTCAAATTTGTCAGTTATTTTCTTATATAGCTAAACAAAACTGGTATTTAATCAACCTGCTTCCCCAGTTTATAGAAATAGACAAACCCCTCAAAATCTTTGACTTAACCTGCGCTTACTCAATTGAAGAAAGCCTAACTTCTGGTGTTATCGGAGATTATTGCGCTCCTGAACTTGCGGCAAGTCGCTCGATCAATGAATCAATGAGCAGTTATACTATCGCCGCTTTATTGTATCAAACTACCCATAAAAAATTACCTCAATCTGACCAGATTATTAGTTTAGAAATTGCTCCGATTCCGCGTCTTTATCAACTGCTGAAAATTGCCTTGTCCTCTCTTCCAGAAGAACGCTTTCCCCTGGCTCAATTTCTCAGCTTATTAATCGAAACTCGCCATTCACTGCGGAGTCTGAAAGTGCAGTGGAATATTGCCAGTTATTCAACCGTTGGACTTTCAACAGAACGCTTACAGAATGAAGATAACTACGGTGTAAGACAACAACACCTCAGTAATTCAGAAACCCTTATTTTAGGCGTTGTAGCTGACGGTATGGGAGGAATGGCCCAAGGAGAAGTAGCTAGTCAAATTGCTGTTAAAACTATATTACAAGACTCCCTTCCTCCAGAATTTAAAACAGGAGAACAGCGTAATAAATGGCTACTTAATTTATTTCAAAAAGCCAACATATCTATTGCTGATACTGTTCGTAATGGCGGAACAACTTTAAGTGCTGTATTAGCGATCAATGATAGCTTAATGATAGCCCATGTGGGAGATAGTCGAATTTATTTAATACGACAAGGAAAAATTAAACAACTAAGTGAAGATCATTCACTGGTAGCTATGTTAGTGGCTAACGGTGAAATAACAGAAGAGGAAAGTTTAACCCATCCAGATCGAAATGTCTTACTCAAATCTATCGGTTCAAAAAAACATTTAAGTGAAGGCTATGTGCAGAATTTAAGTCGCACCAATAGCAATTTATCAATGACTTTAGAAAATGAAGATATTTTACTTCTCTGTTCTGACGGGGTTTGGGATTTAGTACCGACTCAGGAACTGGCGGAAATTTTTAGTCAATTTAAATCTTTACAAATGGCAGTTGATCAAACCATTCAAAGAGTTATTAATCAAGGAGCAACCGATAATGCAACGCTTTTAGCTATGCAATGTTTTATGACTTCTGGCAACTAAACAATATTTAATCAATCAATGAGGTGTAAATATGTCTCAAAAAAACTTGAATGTTTCAGTGTTAAAATATTTTTATCCTCTGGGTAAAAAAGTTAGAAATTTGATCATTTCTCTATCTACAATCGCTGTTATTTTATTGCTAATAGATATGGTGATTCTTAATAAAGAGTGTGAAAAAAGTGGCAAGGATAACAGTTGGGCTTGTGTGATATCCCCTATATGTGTTGAATTTTATGCTTCTATTTTTGTTTTAGCATTTACTTTATCATCTATTGAATTAGCCTTTCGCAACGAGATGCTGGAAGAGATACAAACAATATTTCAGTCGAGCGAAGCTACTAAATATCTAAAAGCAGTTCATCCTAAAGTAGCTATTCATAGAGAAATGGTTAGAAGTAATTTAAGACAACTTGATGCCCATGAGCAAATAAAAATGCTTTGCTTATCAGAAACCGTGAGAATTCTGAATGATGATGAGATTGGCAAAAAAGTAATTGTCGAAAAATTACAAAATAATTGTCAATTTAAAATTCTCACTCTCCATCCAGACTCCCTACTTTTAGATTGTTTGAATAATGTTAAATTTAACAGAGATAGACAAAACCTAGTCAACAATCTCTCACCTTTATTAAAGGAGCTATCTAGAGAATTGCCAGGGAAAGTATTGCAAGGTTCTCTAGAAGTTCGTCTGCACAAAGATGTTTTCTCACCCTTTTGTTATTTTTCAAGCAAACAATTAGAACTGATCTGGATTTACTGTTTAAATTCGGCAGGTTTTGAATATCCTGCCTTTGAGATTTTACATATTGATATTATCAAAGAAATTTCGGAACACTTTGAGACTATTTGGTCAAAAAGTTCTAGTTCAATTCTTTTTAAATTTGAAAAAGGAGAGATTATCGTTGATAAAGTCGATCATTATTTACATGGTATACAACCAGAAGATGAACAAAAATCTCAAAATAGAGAAGCAAGAGAAAATGATGAGAGTAACTTCCCTAACCAACAATAATTATAAGTCTCAAAGACAATAAAAATATGTCTATCCTCTGTCCAAGCTGTCTAACTGATAATCCCGATGGAACACAACAATGTATTAGTTGTGGTTTTAATCTCACCCCTGTATCCCCTAACAAAACTACCACATCACTCCATCATCTCAGCATCGGAACTTTACTCAAACAGGGACAATATCAGATCGAACAAGTTTTGGGTGAAGGGGGATTTGGCATTACCTATAAAGGAATTTATCGAGCGAATAATGCTCCTGTGGCTATCAAAGAACTTTGGCCAGAAAAATCCGCTAGACAAGGGAATCAAGTTATTTGGCCTGCCTCTATTTCTCCTCAAATAAAACGACAACAAACCAGTAAATTTAAGCTAGAAGCCAGCCATCAACAAAAATGTCATCATGCCAATATCCCTAAAATTTATGATTGGTTTGACGAAAACGATACAGTTTATATTGTCATGGAATTTATTGCGGGAAAATCTCTTTTTAAAATCCTGACCCAAGAAAAAAAGCTAACTGAAGAGCGAGTTAAACGCTATTTTATGCAAATTGCTGATGCCTTAAAAACCGTCCACAATAATAATTTTTTACACCGGGATATTAAACCTGACAATATTTTAATTGATCCTCAAGATAAAGCGATTTTAATTGACTTTGGTGCGGCGAGAGAATTTATCGCCGGTCAAACAGGAGACATGACCAGAACCTTAACCCCGGGTTATGCTCCTTATGAACAATATAGTCAAAGGAGTAAACGTTTTCCTGCCACGGATTTTTATGCTTTTTGTGCTTCAATCTATGAACTTTTAACCGGACAATTACCAATTGAAGCACCGGATAGAGCTAGTGCATTATTGCAGCAACGTTCATCAGATCCTCTCATTCCACCCCGACAACTCAATCCAGATATTTCTAATTTAATGGAAACTGTTATCCTAACTGGAATGAGAATTAATGTTGAGGATCGTTTCCAAACTGCTGACGAACTGATTGATGCGCTCAAAGGTCAATTTGTTTCTCCTTTACAAAAAAAAGCAAGAGAGTTAGTTAAACAAGGAAAACTTGTCGAAGCAGTTCAAAGTTACGAGAAATGTTTAAGCAACGAACCCAATAATGGTGCAGCTGCTGTTGAACAAGCGTTATTGCAAATCCATCTTAATGATACTCAAGCTGAAATTGCTGCCCAAAAAGCAATTCAACTAAACCCTAATGATGGTAGAGGGTACGGAGTTTTAGGCTTGGTATATTGCCATCAAAATAACTGGGAATCCGCCGTACAACAACTACAAAAAGGGGCTAAACTTTCACCTCAAGCTCTTTGGATACAAGTGAATTTAGCCTGGTCATTCGGTAAAATTGGTCATTGGCAAGAAGCGGAATCCGCTATCAACACAGCCCTAAAACTTGATAGTAACAATCTCTTTGCTCTCGGAATTCAAGCTTGGATTACCTTCAATCAAAATCAATTTAAAGCCACTATTGGTGCTGCTAGTAAAGCAATTACTAAATCCAAACAAAACCCCTCCCAAAAGAATCAACAAATTCAATATTGGGTTTATCCCTACCTGCTTGCCGCTCTTGACAAAGCCACCACTAGCCAACAAAGCCAAGATTTAGACCGGCGCATTCAAGACTGTCTGACTCAAATTCAAGACCATCCCTTTGCTTGGGGTTTCAAAGGTTGGAAACAAGCTCAACAAGGGTTATGGAGTCAGGCTCTTCCTTGCTTTCAACAAGCTAGTCGTCACCCCAACGCAGCCCCCTGGGTGCTTATCAATACGGCTATTAGTCATGAGCATCTCAACAATCCCTCGGAAGCCCTTCAAATTTATCAAGCTTACCTACAGAACAATGGTGAGGAGCCTTTTATTGCCTATCGACTAGGAACATTACTCGCTCAATTGGGACAATGGAAACAAGCGAAAACTCATCTGGAGCAGGCGATTCAACTCAAACCTGACTACCCTGAAGCCTACCACAATTTAGGCTGGGTATTACTTAATCTAAAAACTGCCGATGGACAAATCCAATATGCCCGCGAACTCTTATCCTACTATCGTCAAGCCATTACTCTCTACAATCAACAAGATAAATCCCATCTATCCAGAATGCTCGCTCAAGCTTTAACAGAGGCTGACGTTTAAAGGCTAAGAAATGTAAAATTGACTTGCTTTGACGAAGTTAACCTGCTATAGTCGCAAAAAAACTGTTTTACAGTTTCCTCCCAAGAGCTATTTTTCTACTTCCCTAACCGCCACGACTTCGTTGATTGTTATTCGTAGCTCATTTTCAGGAAATTGGCCTACTTCTGTGCCTGATTTTCAGCTTAGTAAGCTGAAGGAGATTATCTATTGTCCTGTTTATTTGGGATTTTTAGTTTTTCCTGACAGGATTTTGCCAAAAGCATTGACGCAGGGATTTCTAGGTTATTGTTTTTTTATGTTAGTAGTTTTCGAGTTTAGCTAATTAATTTGAACCATGATTAAATACGTTATTCTCAATTTAGAACCGAGCAATGATAAAATTCAATGTTCTCTACAAATAAAATATTTATCAACTCACCCATTGCTCCGGTTATTCTTTGTTCAGAGATTGTATAATCTTTTTCTTGGTAAAACCTGTAAACATGATCTAGGCGATCATTCAGACCTTAATAATAAATATAAAGAGTGGAAAAAAATATACAATAGAGATGAGAGTTCTAATTCGGGACGAGATAGTTGGAGAAAAGAACTAAATTCTGCTTTGGAAAATTTAGATAAAAAGTTAGATGAATGGTTAAGAGATATTTCTTTTCGAGCCAAAATTGAGAAAAACTTTGTCAGTAAACTTGAGAAATTTATAACAGGTGATAATTGTAGCGTCGTCTTTGTTATACAGAGTGAAGATGAATTTATATCTCAACTATTTTGGCATAATTGGGAATTAATGAAAGACCCAAATTATCAAAAAATCCCCCTGGTATTTGCCATAAAAAATCAAAGAAAAATTTCTCAAGCAGCTTACGTTCAACTACCTAATAAGTCACTAGAAGTTTTGGTTATCTCAGGGGATACAAGGAATTTAGACCCCAAACAAGATACAGCAGCATGGCAAAAGTTTACTTCAATATGCCATGTTCTTGAACTTGATTTAAGATTGTACCCTTCTACAGAGACTACAGGGACTGATCTAACTCATTGGCTCGATCCAGAATCTCAACATAAATTTGATATTATTTACTTGCTTGGCCATGGATCAGATGATAATTCAGAACAAAAGATACGGATTAGTGATACAGAATTTCTGACGTTTAAACAATTCTGTTATCGTGTCAGCAAAATAAAAACTTTAAAACTTGTTATTTTAAACTATTGTAATTCTCTCCCCTTAGCAAAGGAGTTAATAAAATCTTCTGATATTCCTCAAGTCATTGCCATGAGAGAGACTATATTTGATTCTTTTTCTCCAGAATTTTTGACTAACTTTTTGCTCAAATTAGTTCGTTGTAACTTTTTACCTTTAGCTGTCAAAGAAGCTCAAGAACATTTAGAAATAGAATATAGCAATGAATGGCGAAGTTCTGCTTCAGTCGTTGCTCTTTTACAAAATCTCAACAAAACTCCTTGGACATGGCCTAATAATAAAGAATCTCGCTTCAAAAAGAATCTATTTCTATATTGCTCAGGTTTTTTGTCTTGTTTATTGATATGTCTAGTTTTTGTTTGGATAATTTCTACTTTGAGCAAGAATAGATTGATTAATATTCCTGGACAGATTAATAAAATATTTCCTCCGTCAAAAGCTGAAGTAGAAAATGTATTACAAGAAAGTACAGTAACTATTAAGGTTTATGACCCCAAAACAAATAGCTCTAGTTTTTTTGCGGGTATTATTTTTGCTTATGACAAGAAAGCAGAAAAATCTCATTCTCAACAAGATACAACTTATTATATTCTAACCACCGCAAAATCATTAGAAAACATAGAAAATCGTCAAATTGTTATATCAACTAATCAAGGACCAAAAGATTTCAGAAACTACAGACCTATTACAGAGGTGAGTCAGCACTTAGCTATAATGACTTTTAACAGCAATAAAACATACAAAATCGCTCAACTGAGCAAAGCTAAGGCTGCATTAGAAGAAAAAGTTTATATGGCCGCTCGACAGTCTCCAGAAGACTCTCGTTCAAATCTCAATTTAATTGATAGTAAAATTACCGATCTAAATCCAATGCAACAAAATCAAACTTATAAATTTTTCTACGACAGCTTCGATGGTACAATTAAACCAAAAGCGGATGGAAATTCTATTATCAATCAATATGGCTGCTTAATTGGAATTGATTTAGGTAGTCCTAATTTGCCTAATCAGAATTTGGGAATTGGTATTCCTGAAAATACTCTTTTAGAGGTAAAAAAGCTTAAAAATCCCCAGGACACATCGATAAATAACATAAAAGAATCAAAGTTTGCAGATTTATATACTGAGTCTTGTCAGTATGAATAATAAACCTATAAAGACTCTTTTTCCAGCTTACGATATTGAAGCTTGAACAGCGATAAAAACCACTGCGATACCGTTTCTTTATTAGGATTATATTGGTCGATTTTGTCAAATACTTGCTTCAAGGTTTGCTGCCATGCTATTCCAGAAATATCCAGGGAAGAACTATATATATTTTGATTTTGTACTTGATTAGATTCTTGAATTTTATTAGTTAATTTCGTTAAGCTTTTATATCTTTGCTGACTAATTTTTGGATAATTTTTAGCAGCCAAAGCTAAACTTTCTAGCTGTTTATCTTCATATTCTGCCAGTTCTGTGTTGATTCTCGCTAACAAAGTCCGTAAAGAATTTTCCCTTGCTTTCAAAATTCTTGAATCGATTTCAGGATGTTGAATTGCATAGTCAGAAAATTCTACTATTGCTTTCTCAAACTCTTGAGCTTGAGCTTTTCTAAGTTCATATCCCTTTTCGTTCAAAACCATAGCTGTAAATCCACTAACTGTAACTCAACGCAAACAATACCTTTAGTAATTCCTCTTTCTACATCTATTGTATAATAACCATAAATCGTTTGACCATTTACGGCTCTCGTATCTGCGGTTAATAATTCTCCTCCATACTTTTTCTTTTGCTCTCGACATCCTTCTAAGGAAGTATCCAGCAGGATACTATCAAGCTTTTCTGGATTTACTTTCTCACTTTCCCAAAAACCATCATAATCATTGGGTTTTCGCTTTTTAGTCACAAAACTACCATCAAGATAGACTTTTTGGCAACCTGCTTGTTGAAGATTTAGCAATACTCTTTTTAGTCCGACTAGAAGACGTTGTCTTCTTCGAGTGGTTCCAAATCTTTCTACAAGCTCTTCCCAGCTATCTAATTTATGTTCTCCCGGCGGCAAAAAGCCGCGCTGATTAAAAGGAGGAATTCCCATGTTTTTAATATTAGATAATTTGTGAGCAAGCTGGGCATTGCCCAAGAAAAATTAGGGTTGATTAGAACTAATTGAATGACTATCTTGATAAGATTGGTTTAAGGGATCTCTGTAAGTTAGGTAAAGTTTTAGAGGAATCGGTGGACTCTGAATCAACGCTAGATGATAGTCCTCAACAACCTGCATAGCTTCAGAAATAGATAAGGATTTATCGTAACGAAGATCGGCGCATTTTTGAAAAGTACTTTGAGCAGATAATTTCAGATCTGAATACTTTTTCCAAAGCAGTAATATATCCCCAGATAGAATAAAAGAAATAGCTGTTAATGCTGCCTTAACTGCCCACTTTACCCCACTCATATCTTGATTTTCTTGGCTAATTGTAGCCGTAGAGGTTGCGAAGTCTGCAAAATAAATAATTCCTGATAAAATTAAAATTGAAATAACTAAAAATACCAGTAAATAATTGACCGTTTTTGCCGCTAAAAACTCAGTAAAGTAAGCAGATTCTGTTGTAATATCCATTAATCTTTGTGGACTATTAGATAGAGAAGATGAATAATAAGGAGAAGTAAAAGGAGCTTGTTGCAATTTAATTCCTGTTGTCCAAGCTCTAACCATAGCTAACTCATGGCTGGGAATATCTTCTCCTAAACTATCAGCATATAAAATCATTCTTCTACATTTATCAGCTTTTTGTGTCAAGTTATTAGCCCATTCTCGCAACCATGCTACTGCTATTGGAGTGATTAAGGCAAGAAAACCGGCAATAGCTAAAAGCCACAATTTATTGTTGACTGTCGCAATTAATGCTAAAACTTGAGCGCATAAAGATAACCACAAGCTGTACCACCATCTCACTTCAGCTTGATCGTAGAGATAATTGCGAATATCCGATAAATCTTTTTGGTTTGGCATAGCTTACTTTAGCATCGATATAAGATCAAATTTTGAACAATTTATCTAAACTTTAATCAGAAATTTAGATAAATTATCCCGTTCTAATAGGGTTTAGTCAAAAGAAAATTGTTCTGTGTGAATTTCCTCTCCTCGCTTCACTTGTATTTGAAAACTCTCTCCCAATTGAAGGGTGTATTTTAAAGAGATGTAATGATCTCCTTTTGTCGGATTTGCCTTCAAAGTTTGGTCGGATAAAGATAATAGCTTCAAATTCAAATCAGATGGAATTTTTTTAGATGATTCAACCTCCACGAGAAGTTGAAACTTTCCCTCTTTTGTAGGGGTTATCCTAACCAATAGAATAAATGTCCGTCTTATCAGAGTAATGTATTTAGCTCTATAGAGAGGAGAGGTAATAGATTTATCGATTGTAGGTAGAGCAGGACTATCTCTACGAACAAGCTTTTTCTGTTTATCTTTTAAAATTTCTGCTGATTCATCCTCATTCCAATTCTTGGCAAAAGTTCTTTCGAGAAGTTGTTTGTTTTTAGCCAGAAGAAGTAAATCAACTAAATTGTCAATATCTGGTAATTGAGCTAATGGTAATTCATTAGTTTCTATCTGCTCGACAAATCCAAATAAAATAGCTTTCTTCGCTTCTTCATCAATTTCTACCACAACATAACCCACTCGATCTGACCATACCTCGGACGGGACATAACAGATATTTTCATTTGGCAAAACCGGACGACATTCTAATTTACCGAGAACATCGATCTTTAAATCAGCACTATCCATTAAAATTCGCCGATTATAATCTCCGATAGTGCTTTCCTCTAAATTTGTTTCTACTTTCAAACACTGGCAGTAAAAGTTAACAGCAAGCACAGCTAAAGTATTTAGAAAAACCTGTTTACTTTTATCGGCATCTTTCTGTTCGCAACTAAACTTTTGAGCTAATTTAAAATCAGCACCGCTCAGGGGGACTGTAAAAGTTAAACGTTCAGCTAGTGGCATCATGGTTTTTGTCTCCTATTTCTAAAGATATTCTTGAAAAATTGGTTGTAATTTATCAATGCTGCGTTGATAAAAGCTGCTTAAAGTTGCTAGGGAGATTCCCCATTCTGTTGACATTTCCTTCCAAGATTGTCCATTAAATCGCCTTATACAGATTGCTTGAAAATTAGCCTCCGGATGCTTTTCGATGTGAGTCTGCCGAAAACAATCTCTAGGATCTTTTTGGATAAAATCCCATAATCTCTCCCAATCTTTTTGGGGGGAGAGAGATTCAGTTTGCTCGATTATATCAAGCAAGGAAGTATCTGGGGCATGGTTCCAGCTTGATTGCTCCGACTGGAGAGGAACATCCAAAGATTGCTCATAAATTCTGATTCGCTTGCCATTATCTTGTCTATGTCGCAGTTTTAAATGTTCCCTGACAGCATCGATAAATCGCTTATCAAGCAAAAAACTTACCCATGCCAAGACATTACCTTTACTTGGGTCGTACAGATCAATTTTTTCAAAAATCTCTAAAAAAGTCTGCTGTAGAGCTTCGTGAAAAATATCCTGATAGACAGACTTAGGAAAATTATAGATATTTTTACAGTACACTTTATTAGAGTTTTGAATCTCATTGGTTAGTTTTGTTAGCCATTTTTGTCTCTCCTTGCTGTTTGCAGGGGAGCTTTTAGCCAAAAGTGCCATTTCTTCAAGAAGCTTAAGTTTGCTGTCTGGGTTACTCATCAGAGAACTCTCCTTGCATTTTCTAGATCACTACCCCTTTTATCTACTCGTCAGATCCCTGGCATTTTATGCAAAAACCGATAATTAAAATTCTTTTTTGTGAGGAATTGTCGAGGGAATTGCGATCTCGCTCCCGGAGTGCCTTCGGTATCGCAGCCAGAGTGGATGTGGCGCGGGGTACTATCGAGAATGTAAATTTATGTTAAGATAATCATAAATTTTGCATAAAAAGCAGCCATCCCTACGAGAAAGTAATATAAAACCGAAACTAAACACGATCGCTGTTTGGTTGCTATCAATTATCAATCATGACTCATTGATCAGGAGGTGGAGTGCTTGGGAGTTATTTATATTGGCGATCGCAACACAGGTAAAACTCACCTAGTCTTGGAATTAGCTAACCCCAAGGGAAATTATGTCAAAGTTACTTATCCCGATTATCAGTATCTTAGAGGATTTTTTTTAGACCTAGAACTTGGCTCTCCAAAACCAACTGGTAGTATCGCTCCCGAAGCAATTTTTGAGCAGTACATAGAAGTTAATGTCACCCTTCCCACAGGAGAGAAAATGATTGCCTTGGATTGGTTGGACACCCCCGGTGAAATCTGGCGAAAATCTTGGCAAAAAAATCAACCTGATGAGTGGCAAAGATTTCTCGAAACGATCAGAAAAGCTGAAGGAATTATGTTGATTTTACCGCCCTATCGGGACATCATTAAACCGACCAGCCAAGTAAACCTAGATGACTTTATCACCAGACAACAATGGTGTAATCGTTTTGACCGTTGGCTTGAATTTTTCCAGCAAGATTGTCCGAAAATTCGGCATCTTCTCCTCTGTTTAAATAAAGCCGATTTACTCCCAATCGATCTCGAAGAAGAAGCCAGAAAACTCGCTTTTAATCCTGATTTCCAACCCATAACATGGCAAGAGAGAGATAACTATGTCTTTCAGCGTTATTTTCGACCGATTCACCCTCAAATCAATCAACTTAACCGTAGTATTCAAGGGTTAACAATTAGATGTTTCATTACGAGCATATATAATCGAAAATTATTAGAACTCCCCTGGATTTATTTGGGCAGTCATCTCGCAAAATAAAGTTAAAATAGGAGTAAAAATGACCAGTGGAAATATTGTTGTAATTGGACCGACAGCAGCAGGAAAAACCACCTATTTAGCTGCTTTGTCCTACTTCAAAGAACACAAACAAGGCAAAAAACTATTTACTGTCAACCCCCAAAATCCTGCCACAAGAATACTTGCAGAAAAAGCTGAAAATATTCTCAAACAGGCGGCCGATCTAGATAGAACTGTCATCGGACAAGAGATTGAGTCAGTAGATGACTTACCGTTTTATTCCTTTGGTATCACAGCCAAACCCTATTGGTATAGTTCCACGGAGACTTTTCAATTAACCGCTAGAGATTATCCCGGAGAAGTCTTTGAGGCAATTGCCAGTCCCAGTGCAAGAAAGCCTATCCATGAAGATTTTATTAATGAATGTTTTACCGATGTCATCGGCTGTCTAATTATGCTAACAGGATGGGAACCCGGAACTGATAACTTTTATAACAGAATCATGAAACAATTCCTTAAATTAATGGATGAGCGGGGTCGTTCTCAGAATTTGAAGTTAGCAATAGTTATGAGTAAATGTGAAAGAGGAGAAATTTGGCCCGGTAGGCTTGACCCAGAAATTGATTTGTTCGCTGTCCATTTACGAGAAACTACTAAAACCTTGCGAGCAAAAGTTATTCCCCAAAATCTGCGTTTTTTTGCCCTTTCTACCTTTGGCGTTTTAGGCAGAGATAATCCCCGTCCTAACCGAGAAGATCGGATGAAAGGAGAAGAACCGGCTTCGGTGATTAGACAACCAAACTCATGGCAACCTTATAATCTAATTGAACCTCTCTATTGGCTCAGTAAAAAACCAAATCAAGGAGCCAAAAATGAAAGGGTTTGACTGGTTAAAACCAAAAGCTCCTGAATTAAAAGATGCCAATGCCGAAATACGGGTTATTGGCGATCGCAGTGCTGGTAAAACCGCCTATATGGCTTCCCTTGCCTATTGGCCCAATGCTAAGGCCGATAGTCCAGTTCAATCGGTGACTCCAGTGGGGAACCAAGAAGCCAGCGCACAACTGATGAACATGGCACAGAACATCTTGGAACAGGGACTAGAATTAGAACCAACTCCCCTAGAAGCCACCGTTGATGAAGTCAAAGATTATGGATTGAGTATTGTTCTCAAAGAACAATTTTCTTTGAAAAATCTGCAAAGAGGCCTATCTTCTAGCGCAATACGTCTCAATGTTAACTGTAAAGATTATTCCGGCGAGTTTCTTCGGGATCTCATTAACAAAACCGGCGATCCGCGCTTAGTTGACTATCTCGAAGACTGTGTGGTGGCTACAGGTCTTTTATTGTTAGTGGATGGAACCTCTCACCGCAAAGATAAAGACTATGCTATTGGACTAGAAAAGTTTTTAGCAGCCCTAGACAGGGTGGATATTAATCCCAAACAGCGCCGCGTTGCTTTTGCGGTTAGTAAGTGCGAACTGAGTCAACTGTGGGTGAGTCGTCATGAACCGAGAAAATTGACACAAAGACGCTTTCCTCTGATGCAAAATAAATTAGAAAACTGGGTAGATAGGGGAGGAGGTGAAGTGGACTATTTTGCCACTTCTGCCTTTGGTACGTTGGGAACAAATTATCCCGAACCCAACTCGATCGAAAAACAACGCGATCGCCAAGGAACAACTTCTATTATCCGCGATCCGAGACGGTGGCGACCCTTTGGTTTAGTTTCCCCGATTTACTGGCTTTGTACCGGTCAACATCACAAAGAATTAGATAAGGATTAAAACAATGACTACTATTCACATTCATGAATTTAGCACGGGTATTTTAGTGGATGGCACTGGCGGTGCTGGTGAGTGGAAATCGCAGGGTTTTTCGGGAGAGTACATGAACTCAACCCTTGCTAAAATTCCTACACCTGTACAGTTAGCAATCAAAAATCGGGAATTTGCCGTTTCTGAAGGCGCATCTAGCCAAAATCCTGCCATTATTGGACGGGAAGTTGAATACAATCAGGAAGCTTGGTCAGTCATTGCCGTCGTCACACGGGGGATAGATGAACGGGGACGGGGTGCATCTCTCTATCGTTATTTCTTGTGTCAGGGAAGGGGTAAGCTGCCTGATCTTGTATCTTGGTACATGAAAAATGGAATGCCAACTTTTAACCCCTCCGATCATAAACAAGTCGATTGGTTTACAGAATATGACGATACTGGGACTCAAATTAATGACTATATTCCGCCTGAGTTGGATGGGATTTGGGAAGGAAAAACACCGATAATTATTACTCAAAAACAGCCACCATATACTGCTTTAATCATTCATAAAATTGCCTCTAAAACTGACCCAGCAAAATATAATGAATTGATTTCTTGGGCCTGTAATGTGGAGGCTTTAGAGAAACCAAATCGCTTTTTAGTCATTCATCCCGCCAGTAAAAAAGCAGAGGAGACCATAAGAGCCACAATAAACAGTATTCCTCAACTTCCCCCGGCTATACCCGAAGAACCCCTAATCAGAACTGCTATTAAGAATTCCTGCCGGACAGGAAACTTTCAAGAAAATTTAGCCCCTATCGAAGATGCTTTGAACAATCCTAAAATTCAACAGGATTATACAACCTTTTGGAATTCCATATTTGAAGGACAAGGCTCCAAAGATGCTTATGAGCAACAAATTTATGATGACTTTAAAGTACGTCTCTTGACGCTACAAGCCATAATTTGCCCTGAAAAGCTGCCAGATTTTGTCGCTTGGATAATGAAAAAACAGGAGGATGATTATCCAATATCTCAGAGTTTTCAAGGGGAGATTGTAAAAGCTATTACTCAGCCAAACTCATTAATATTTAATCAAGTTAAGCAAGGTATTAATATACTTATTCTTCATATCATTAAGCAGCCAGACCTGATAGATGCTACAGCTAAACTCTTATTAGATGAAGTCGGACTCTGGGGAGGAACATATAAAATTTACACAAGTGTGGGATTAAGACAAGATTTAAAGAAAAAAGCAGGTTATCTAAGCACGGAAACAGAAGGTTTAAAAGAAAAAGAATTTTATGTGTTAAATGATGCACGTTGGCAAGAAATTAAAGATGAATTAAGTAGAGTTTGGAATCATCCTTTTGATCCTGATCAAACAACTCAAAAATACATCCATCTCGCTCGCCTATTTGATAAACTAGAAGTGTCATCTGACGAACAGTATAAAGGATCTAGTTTAACCGTTTTCTTTTATCATCTCGCCCAGGAAAAGATTCCTAGTGACGTATATAAACGCCATAAATTGAAGGGGGATGAAGATAAGAATTTTGATATTAAAGTTCAAAGAGATATACCTTGGCAAGAACTGGTATTTATACAAACAAAAAAAATAGCAATGTTGCTTCTATCTTATCTGCTTAAAGTTAAAGGTGGAGCAGCTGGCTGTATTATTCCTATTATTTATTTTTTGCTTATATTCACTTTAGGAGGATTTTTCCTTCAAAGATTATTGAATTTAGCTAATTTATCTGTACCCGGTTTACCCGGAGGATCAAACAATTCAGAATCGCCGATTATTAAAGAAGCGATCAAAAGCTTTCCAAAGACTAAAGGGTCATTACTACAAATTCAACAATATTTGAAGCAAACTACTAGAGCAGATGCTTTTAAACCTAACAAGAATGAGATTGATGAAGCTATTTCAAAAATTCTCGATCCTACCTATTCTTCCAATGCTGGTAACTCCTCTACTTCTAATAACTATCTCAATCTTAAAACTATAGACAAAGATAAAGACAAGTGGATTCAGGCAATCATATATTATCAATTATATAAAGTTACACCATCTAATTCTGATGATATTGATGGCATTATTGATAAGGATGGAATAACTTATCAAGCTCTCAAATGTAATCTGCTTAAAAATATGCAACTGCAAGCAACTCAAGCAACTGCTGACAATTGTAAAAAGCTAGGGTTTTCTAAAGTTAAAGTGGCTAAAACTACCGCTAAAGAAACAACCCCATCCCCATCTCCGACAAGAGACCAAAAAATTGAAAAGGCCGTCTCGGAATTTGATAAACCACAAAAGACCAAATCTAGTTTAGAAACTTTAGTAAAAGAATTAGATTTAGATGAGGCTTTTTCTGTTTCATCTTCATATAATGTAATTAATGTTCTTGATCCCAATAATGAATTTAGGATTTCCCTTAGTCGTATGACTGAACCAGCAGATAAAGAAGCTTGGGTTAAAGCTATTTTACAATACCAAGAAAGTCTTAAATCTAGACTTAAAAAGGAGCAATCTATTAAGATTGATGTTGATGGAGTGATTAACTATGAAAGGAATACCTATAACCTTTTGAAGTGTGATGTAGCTGCTCAACTGGGTGAAACATTAAGTGATACACCAATTTGCGGTAAAGTAAAACCAATTATCGATTCGTCAACTCCCCCACCAGGATAATTTTTAAACCTATGAGAATTTGGCTTTACATACTAGCAGGAATAACCTCGGCTTTAATTGGCTGGAATATCGGTCAGATTTTCTTGACTGATTTAAAAATCCTGTCTCGGTTTCCAGAGGTGGTTCTTTTCCCCTGCGTCGCTATATCCTTAGGGATTGGGATGGTAATGAATGAAATATTTATTAGTAATCCCACCCGTCCTAAACTCAACTTTCGGATTGCTTTAGTTCCCCTATTAATTGCCACCTTAATCGGATTGATTGCTGGATTAGCTGCGGGTGGAATCTTTCAGCTATTAATTCAATCTGGAGTTGCTGAATTTCCAGGCAGACTTTTAGGTTGGCTTTTTGTCGGTGCAGCCGTTGGATTAGCCGAAGGACTTACTTGGCAATTTTACAGCATGGAAGCGGGGGATCGCGATCGCTTTCGACAACGGTTATATACTAGCATCATCGGTGCGGGTGTTGCCAGTTTAGTAGCGGTGGGAATCTTTGAATTTATTCGTCAATGGTTAGGCACCTCAGAAGCGTTTAGAAAAGCAGAAGATCCCCTCGGATTTGCCATTTTAGGCTTATTGCTCGGCCTAACCTTTACCATTACTAATTCTCCTAGCTACATGGCGGCACTGAGAGCCGGTAAAGGATTCGAGTACAGGAAAATCATTCCCGAACTCGAAAGCATTGATCCTCAATTTACATCCATTAATTCAGTCTTTCCTAACATCCATAAAACGCTCAAATTTGTCAGTGAATCGGATGCCGAAAAAATCGAAGAAGGACTGTCGATTCAACTTCCCGCCAAAGGAATCATCAAAATTGGTTCTGTCGCCAAAACTAAAGGTTCTGATGGTGTAGAAAGAGGATCGGATATTTATCTCCCCGGACTCCCCCCCCATATTGCTGACATCAAAATTATCAGCCGTGATGCCATTTTAGATCCTAACCCAACATCTTACAACCTTATTGAACTCAATGGCAGACGTTTAACTAGCAACGAAAAAATTACCCTTAAACACAATAACCTGATAACCTTCCATGTTAAAGATAACCACAACCCCGATGAACCCAAAATCTATCGTTTCGTCTTCTACAATCGCTTCCTTGACCCACAAGCTTAGTTTATCAATGATTATGTTAACCGCTCTTATTACCCCAGCTTGGGGAATTAAACCTGAAATCACAGATATTGAGGACATCGACGATAAAGTGACTCTTCAAATTCAAGTGACAGGAGAAGAAAGTAAACCGATTATGGGTTTAGCTGAAAGTGACTTTCATCTGAAAGTTCTTGATAAAAAAAACAACAAAACTTATCAAGGAAAACAACTACCTTTTGACTGGAAGTCTCCCCGAGAAACGACTCCTCCTGATGCTTGGATTGTCGTTCTCATCGACTTTAGTGGTAGTATGAATTGTTCTCAGGATCTCAACACAAAATGTGATGCCAAAGCGGTTGCTAAAGGAAAGCGAAAATTAGATGCAGCAATTAACGCGCTGGGAACATTTATTAAATTAGCCTCAGAGCGTAAAGGCAACACCTATTTATCTATTGTTCCCTTTGGGGTAGAAGGTAAAAATGATAAGCCTGGAGCCTGTGATTATTACCCAAAAGTTACTTCAGAAACTCTCAATAATTTTAGTTTAGTGCAAGATGTTAAACTAACTAATTTTCTAGGTAGTCTTGCGAATAAAACTCCTTGTGCAACGACTAATTTCTATCAAGCTCTCAAGGAAACCGTCAAATTTTTTAAAAACGATAAAGAAGGTCGTTTCTATCCTAAAGATAAAGAAGGAAACCCTTTAAAACCTCAACCACGACTCTCAATTATTCTCCTTTCTGATGGCTTTGATAATAATAGTAATTATCAAGAAATTCAGAAAACTTTAGCCAATCTTCAGAACAATAAAGATATTGTTGTTCATACCCTAGGATATGGCTTAACCCCACAACAATTAGGCAAAAAATATTCCTTAGGTAAACCTGCTGTTCGTGGAGATATTAATAACCCAAAATTATCCCAAGAAACTAGAGAGCAACTAGAAAAAGAATTTGTAGATCAAAAACAGTTAGCGGAAATTGCGAAGTTAACAGGAGGAGTTACTGAATTTGCTGGTGATGCTGATGAAATTGCCGAGAAATTAGAAATTTTCCTTGATGCGATTCAAGGACGATACGAAATTAGTTATATCCAACCCAACGTTCGACGAGGAGGTGAATATGTAGCCACAGTTTTTACTCAAAAAGTAGCATCACAATCTAAACCTTATACCCTTGATTTTTTTGGGCGCACACTTCCCTTAGAAACCAGAATATTAATGCTTATTTGTATTTTTCTTGCTCTTGGTTTGGGAGGAGTTATTCCTTTTTATTATTGGGGAAAATGGTTAAAGGAAAAACAAAACTAATCCTAAATATTTTCGGCACTTGTAAAGTCATGAAACAGATCCTTATTTATTCATCTCTCTTTTTTCTCAGTAGTTGTAATTTTCAGTTTAATCAACCTCAAACAACTTCAGAATGTCCTCAAAAACCCACAGCTATTCTCATGGCAGAAAATCTAGAAAATGTTAACCTAACCACTGAAACTATCACCAAATCTAATCAGGTTAGTGCCACTAAAGCTGTCGGATACACTTTTACAGGAAAGTCAGGACAAAACCTTAGCTATAACACAGATGATGATATCTGTGTGTGGCTTTATAGTCCAGACAATCAAATTTTACAAGGAACAAAATTGCCAGAAGACGGAAAGTATTTGCTGCAAATTGCTGCCCCCAAAGGTTCTAAAACTTTTAAGATAGATATAAGTTTAGGAACGCTCGCTTCTTCCCCGACACCGACACCAAGACTCTCTCCATCTCCCTCATCTTCCCATGATCTCACACAAGATGAAGCAGCAAAACTTGTTAAACGTTGGTATGAAGTTAAAAGACAAGCTTTCGGTTCTTCTTTTGACGACAGCTTAGTAAAGCAATACGCCACCGGAGAACTTTATTCTAATACCTTAGAAAAATGTAATGATGGAATCTGTGGGGGGACAGTGGGTTGGCTGCGCTCTAAAGGCTGTTATTATACTTATGATTTTTCCAATATTAATCGGATAGTCTCTTTTGATCCTTCAGGTTCGTCACCTTCAATAACAGTCAATGTAACGGAACAACTTACACTCCATGGTCCCAGAAGTGCTGGATGTGGAACCCCAACCCAGACTTATCAAAAAAATGTTACCTATTGGTTTCAAAAAGAGAGTGGAAATTGGAAAATTCTTAACTATAAGGTAGGAACTTAATCATGGAAAGAAAAAGAATAAAGTCAATAAAAGTCAGAACACAATCGAAGACTTACCATATCCAATGGTCTAGGTTTTTGCCCATCTTAATTTCTTTTTTTGTAACATCTGCAATCGCTCTGTATCTCATCTTAAACTCCTCCAAAAACGAATCCTGTAGGATAACTAAATTATTGTTAATTAACGGTGTTCCTAAGTCCATTGGAGGTAAAGTTGATCACAATAAAACCCTATGTTATGAATTTCAGGGCATTCAAGGACAGCAATTGCAATTAACAACTAATCAAAAAATAAGCCTAGTTTTTCCAAGTAATAAATACCAAAATCTTCAAGGAGATTATAAAACGATTCTGTCGGAAACAGGCGACTATTCGCTAGTCATAGAGACGCAAGAAGATAACTTAGATTATCAAATTAACCTGATAGTAAGCTCGCAAAATACAACTAATCTGCCCAGAAAAACGCCCGTTAATGATTTGTCCCTAACACCTTTAACACCTCAACTTCCTAGTCAGTCTAATCAGCTAACTTATAACGTTAAACAGTCGCCTACTTTTTATCAAGATCAAGAATTGCAAAAAATCGTTGACAATATTGTAAGTTTAGCTCGATCTAGAAAGTTACCAATAGATAAATTATCTATCAGTTTAGTTGACTTAAATCAATCTGAATGTTGCGCTTATGCTGCTTATCAAGATAGTGAATTGAGATATCCGGCTAGTATTGTCAAGCTTTTCTGGCTAGTAGTTCTCTATAGTCAATATTATTATCAAGGAATTGAGCCGAATCAAATTCCTCCAGAAAAACTCAAAGTTATTTCTAAAATGATTAAAGATTCCGATAATGAATCAGCTAGTATTATTGTTGATGACATTACTCAAACCAAATCGAGTCAAAAAGACCTCGCACCAGAAAAACTCAACGAATGGAGGAGAAAACGTTATGCTCTTAATGATTTTTTTGCATCCTATTTTGTTGATTCTGTTAATTACCCCCTTAATATTAGTCAGAAAACTTTTCCTATCCCCAATCTACTCGAGGATCCAGCAGGACCAGACCAACAAATTCGTCAGCTTAACGGCAAAAGCTCACCCCCGAGACGAAATTATTTAAATACCTATAGCGTTGCTAGATTACTGCTCGAAATTGAGCAAGAACAAGCCATTTCGCCAGCTTATAGCCAAGCGATTAAACAATTAATTAAACGAGATTTACATCCTCAAGCGTGGAAAGAAAAACCTTTTAATCCTATCCAAAACTTTTTAGGTCAATCTCTCCCGGTTAACACTCAATTTTATGCTAAGATGGGCTGGACATTTAATAATCGAAATGATGCGGCTATTATCGTCAGTCCTGATAACAAAGCTCATTATATTTTAGTTGTCTTTGGAGATGAAAAAAAGTTTTATCAAGATAAAGAGTTTTTCCCAATTCTTTCACGACAAGTTTATAACCAAATGCTTAAAAAATGACTTAAGAAAAGACTAAAATAGGAGATAATTCGGGAGAATAAGCAGGTAAATACGCCAATTAAGTTGCAAAGGGCAGTTCAAATGATTCCGGTTCTGATGGAGTTGCCGCCGAGATTCTATACATCTGTACTGAAAAAAAAGTGCAGGACTTTTAGGATATTTTACCTTTTTCCTATCGGCATTTCAGGCTTTTTCAGCATACCCTACTTAAATTTTCGCATTCCTTTAGAAAGATAGGCAACGAAAAAAGCTAACACTCCCGTCATCCCTACCTCAAAATAATTGGTCATGAGAATAGCGGTAAAAAAAAGGAGCAAGATAATTAATATAGTCCGCTTTTGTTCAGATAATTTCATCTCTAATTGCCTCTAATTCGCTTTTAATACTTAATGGTTGATAACCCAAAGAAAAAGCGAGAGAACTATCAAGAGAAACATCCTGGGGACGGGGCGCACTCATGGGAACATCTGACTGTAAACAGGGTTTTATTTGTTCTTTGGGAAGGTTAAAAACCGCCGCCATTAGTAAACCAAATTGATAACGAGAAACTCTTTCTTTACCCCCCAGATGAATAATCCCTTGCACTTTTTCTAATGCCAAAAGTAAACCATTCACTGCACTATTAACCCCAACAGCCGTCCGATATTCATCAGTAAATAGAGATAGTTCTTTTCCCTCTTGGAGGGTTTTTAAAAAGGGTTGCAGAAAACTATTAGCGGTGGGAGAAGGGGAACCAAACATCAAAGGCATTCGACAAATGGCCGCCCGAGGATATATTGCTAAAATACCCTTTTCTGCCGCTACTTTTTGCTCACCATAGACACTGACGGGAGAAACGGGATCATTTTCGGAATAGGGGGCATTTTTACCATCAAAAACTAAATCGGTAGAGGTAAAAACTAGCGGTATTTGATATTGACTACATAAACGGGCAATTTCTAGAGAAGCTGTCAGATTAATTGCCTCGGATGCTTGGGGAAATTCTTGACAGAGATTCGGTTTTGATTGGGCAGCCCCATGAATTACCGCGTCGGGTTTAATCTGTTGAAAAAGTTCTCTAACTGCGGCTAAGTCTGTTAAGTTAATTTTAATTAAATTCGGGTCATTACTATTGACATTGTGATTAAAATATGTACCAAAACTTGCCCAAGATGAGCGAGTTTTTTGGTAAATATGCCAACCTAAAAACCCACTAACTCCAGTGATTAACAGCGTTTTCATAGTTTAGAGATTAAATCCTTTTTCGTAGGCTAAAAACTGTACTTGTGGTTCCAAAGGTTCACTAACTAAACCAATTCCTGCAAATCCCCATCGCTGCATCAGTCCCTTTAATTGTGTTCCTGAGAGAGTTTCCACAGAAAAATTATTGGCTAAATCCTGAGCATGGGTATTGATATAACTTAAAGCATCGTAGGATTCTTTAAACAGAAGCAGATAACTAGCCGGAGTTTCGCTTTCACCTTTTCTCAGACGCGCCACTAGGTATTGTCCGTCTTGTTTTGACCTGAGTAAATAATGTGTAGTTGCTAACATAGTTTATTAAGTGAAAAGTGAAAAGGAAAAAAGGGGTTGGGTGGGGGTACATCCCATTTTTGTAAATCTACTGAGTTGGGATTTTTAAAGGGAAACTATCTTCTAAAATTGGTCATTACTTCCGATTTTACCACTCAATCCAAGCCTTTGGGGGGTTCTACCCCCCAAACCCCCCGTTGGGGGCGTGGCGCCGCCCCCAAACCCCCCGCGCATTAGTTTTTCGGTGGGATGCTTACACGCAGCCGCTGACCCATCTGTAATAATTTAAGAGTCACTGATAATTGCTGATTGTCGGTATTTCTGCAAATGTGAGATGCACCCGGGTTTTCATCGCAACAGGGAATCCTGATGATAATCTGATTTTCCTCCTGTTTTACTCAGCAGACGGATATTTTCAATCAGGATTGATTTTTCTAACGCTTTAGCCATATCGTATAAAGTCAAGGCTGCCACAGATACCGCCGTTAAAGCCTCCATTTCTACACCGGTTTCCGATTTTGTCACCACTTCTGCCCGAATTTCGTAGCCGGGTAACTCTGCTTTCGGGATAATCTGAACATTGATTTTTTGCAGGGGTAAGGGATGGCAAAGGGGAATTAAGGAGGAAGTTTGTTTGGCCGCCATAATTCCCGCTAGTCTGGCCGTCCCTAAAACGTCACCTTTAGGCGCATTTCCCTGTTCTATGGCTTCAAAAGTCGTTTTTAGCATTCTCACTTGTCCTAGGGCGATAGCAGTGCGTTTAGTGGGCATTTTCTCCGATACATCCACCATCTGGGCCTCGCCTTGGCTGTCGAGATGACATAATTTTTCTTTACCCTCTTGCGTCATTGAATGAACCTGTGCTATAGTAGTTTACTGTTGAGAAAAACAAGGGCTTGTAGCTTAGTGGATTAGAGCGTGTGGCTACGGACCACAAGGTCGGGAGTTCGAGTCTCTCCAAGCCCGTTACATACAATGGCATATACTACAGGAATTAGGAACCTATGGTTCCTAATTCCTTTGGTTTTTTGCCCCATCTTCCCACTTTCCTATACTTTTTAAACAGGATTTAGTATCATCAGCCAGTTTTGCTGGAGTATTTTTTACCCTCAAACAGTGAAAGAAACTAAACTTTTAGGATTGTATAATACTAAATCTGGTTATTAAAAACTGATTATTTATTCCCCCTTTTGCCTTTTGCCTCTTGCCTTTTGCCTGTCCTTATAAGTAACCTATGCTCAACGGATTTAGTATAATATGAATTCTCCTGCACCTGTGCCGACACCCTTTCAAGTTGCTTTAGAGCGTTACCAGAATGCTCTAAATTATTTAGATACTTCTCATAATAAATCTCTGAAAAAAGCACAGGCTTTAGAAATTATTGCCGCCAGAGATGCTCTTCATAAACAAATGGAAGCTGAGGCGGAAATTTCCGTTGATATGTCGTTAAAATTAATCGAACAAGATAATAGATTAAAACAGAAAAGTTACAAAATTACTCAAGTTCTTGACTTAGCTGAATATCGGGAGACTTTACCTATTTCTGCTCAAGCTTGGTGGTGGCATTTAGAAAGCAGGGAATCTCTGCATCCTTGCAATCGCTTTGATTGGCTATTGAGAAGCGGTAAGCTGGTTTTATTAGGGGTTAATTTTACATTAATCGGAACGATTGCTACTCGGTTTCTTGGTGGTGGCTCAGGTTTGCTAGAAGTAGGGGGTGTGATATTTTCGACTTTTATTTCTTTGTTACAGGCTCAAAATGCGCTGACACAGGAGCGACAAAAGAGTTTTGTTAAGTTAATGAAATTTCTGAGGATTGCTGAATATTGGCATGAAAAAGTACAGTTTTTGGTAACAGTAATAATTTTTGCCTTACTATTAAGCATTTGGTTACATTTCTCTTGGTTTTCTGAGCTTTATAAGCAAGAAGGCAACCGTTTACAATCTCCTCCGCCAGCAAGTCAAGAATTTCCTAATTTAGCTTCAGCCGAAGAGAAGTATTTAAAAGCAATTGAGTTAGATCCAGATAATCTAGATGCTCATTATAAGTTAGCAACACTTTATGAAGAGTTACAGGATTTGACTAATGGGAAAAAACACTATTTAATTGCGGCAAAAGGTGGTTTTATAGATGCTTATAATAATCTCGCTTATTGGTATCTGCGAGATAATAAGAATGCAGAAGCGGTAGAGTTACTGGAAAAAGCTAAGAGATTATTAGCAGAAAAAGATGAAAAACTAGACCAATTTACTGAAGAGGAGAAACGCAATTTAGCAGTACAAAAATATAGTATTTATAAAAATCTAGGCTGGGCCAGATTTAAGCAAAATCGCAGTGAAGATGCAGTTCCTAATCTTTTAGTTGCTATTGGTATCGCTGAAAATCCAGCTTATCAGAAATTTATCCGCAATCCCGGTGCTGCTTTTTGTATTTATGCTCAACTTTTAGAAAAAGAAGACAAGAAATTATCTCAGGAAAATTGGCGTAAATGTCTTAAATTAGCCGAAGGGAGGGAAATTAATACGGAGGAGGAGCAATGGTTATATGAAGCGAGGAAAAAAATTAAAGTGAAGTAAAGTTTACTGACTATTCTCTGAGTAATGCGCTAAATCCTTCTTGCTGAAAATGCTTATCAAAGGTTAATATTTCAGAGATTTCCAGTTGTCTCATAATCTGCATGGAAGCACAATCAGTTAAACTGTATCCTTTATCTAATCGTCTTTGGTAAAAATCAAAAGCCTGCTGAAATTGTTCACTGGTTTGGGGAATGATTTCTATAGTAGAATCGTTTTTCAAATCGTTGGTTAAGTTAATAGCAGATTGGCGTAGATAATCTCCTCTTCCTGACAATGCGTTAAGTAATTCTGTCAAAATCATTTCGCTAGTAATTCCTGTAAATTTTCCTAGTCTTACTGTCATTAGTGTGGCAAGTTCATGGAGATTGTCTCTATAATCAGCGAGTGCTTGCAAATAGGATGTATCTAAGAAAATTTTTCTCATTCTTCCTCATCTTCTCTTGGTGCGCCGTACATATAGTGTTCAAAATTACGCGCAAAGTCTGTAGGTAAGTGTTTTCGCCATTCTGACTGGGGAACAAGTGCGCCAATTTCTGCAATTCTTTGCCAAAAAGGTTTTTTGCGGAATTCGGGATCAGCTTGAAGTTGAGCGAATTTTGCTTGTAATTCAGCTATTGTCGGAAGTTCCTCTATTGTCGGAATTTCTTCTGTGCGAGTGGGATTGTTTGGGGGATTCATAATCATTTAGTGGGATTGGTTTACTACATATATTATAACTTTGAATTGACGTTAGTTCTGTGTTTGTTATTTTTCCTCATCTTCTCTTGGTGCGCCGTACATATAATGTTCCGCGTTACGCGCAAAGTCTCTGGGAAAGTGTTTTCGCCATTCTGATTGGGGAACAACGTTACCAATTTCTATAATTTTTTGCCAAAAAGGTTTTGCTAAAAATTCTGGGTCATTTTCTAGTGCATCCCATTTAGCATCGAGTTCTTCCATTGATAACTCAGGCTCTTCGGATGTGTTAGAGGTTGAATGATTGTTTAAGTTAGTCATGATTAAAGTTTCCTTAGTGATAATAGGTTACTTTTATTATAGCATTTTCAAGTTGGATTGAGGTACGGAGATTATCGAGGGGAATTAACCACAGAGACACAGAGGACAGGGAGATTATTTGCCAATGTTATAATTTATAATGATGATGGCAAGAGAGCCGAATGTTTAACTGAAAGCTTGACATTATTTTATGTACAGACTATATTATATTTATGGAATAGAATATTATATTTGATCCAGATTTTAGGTTCTGGTTTTATCAACAAGAACAGGGACTTCAAAATGAAGTATTTGCTGTTTTAACTGTATTGATGAAACTTAAACCAGCACTGGGGAGACCACGAGTTGATACCATTGAAGGAGCTTCTTTTAAGAATATGAAAGAGCTTCGTATTCAGTATAAAGGTGAACCTTGGCGTGTTTTATTTGCCTTTGATCCTCATCGACAAGCAATTTTACTTGTTGGGGGGAACAAGTCAGGTAACAAAAGATGGTACAAAGAAAATATTCCTATAGCAGATCAACGTTATCAAAAATATCTGGAAAAACTTAAGGAAGAAAAGTCATGAAAGAATATACCAACTTCTCGGAAGAATTTAATAAACTTTGTGGAGAACGACAAGCAATTATTAAAGCAAGAGCTTCCCAAATTTATCTGGAGGAACTTACGCTTAAGTATTTGCAGGAAAAACTAGGTTTATCTTTATCAGAATTGGCAGAGCATCTTGAAGTACAGCAATCAATAGTACCTAAACTTAAACAAGAGCAAAATCTAGAGCTAAATACACTGCGCGAAGTAGTTAACGCCTTAGGTGGAACTGTCGAAATTATTGTCAAAATTCCCAACAAAGAACCTATAATTATTAGTGACTATTCAGAAACGAAGTGTAATTAACCACAGAGACACAGAGGACAGGGAGATTATTTGCCAATGTTATAATTTGTACTCAATAATAAAGGTGTTCGCTTTTGGAACACAATATTTAAGATGGAATTAACGGGAAGACTCCATGAACGCTATAAAGCAAAAATCTTAAATTGATAAAAGTCTAATCCGAAAAATACGATCTGTCACTGACACAATTGCTCCCGTCTTTAATGCTTTTGTACAATCTCGTAAAACTATAGTTAAACGCTGATTAATTAGATTGTAGTTTTCATTGCCTAAACGGAATAGGATGACACTTGGTAAATTATCACCACTAATAGCGAGAAGTTGAGAAAAATCTAGATCGACAGTTAAAATTATCCGCTTTTCTCTTTTTGCTTTGGCAAGAATTTCCTGATCAGATAAAGTTTGTAAGCCTTCATCTCGAAGATGAACGACATCATAACCTTGTTCTCTTAACCATGAGACTGTACGCAGATAAATCCCCATATCGGCTAGAAACTCTATCTCCATTGCTCGATTAATTCAAAATGATGAACTTGTTCTCTGGCTAACCAAGAAGCATATAATAAACATTGGTGAATATCTTCTCTTTCTAGGTCAGGGTATTCCTCTAATATTTCCTCTATCGGCTTTTCGTTAGCAAGTAGATTAAGAATTAAAGAAACAGGAATACGCATTCCTCGAATACAGGCTTGACCTGCCATAATTTTGGAGTTAAAAGTAATTCGGTCTAATTGTTTTAAGGTCATATAGTTTCCAGAAATATGAAGATGATACCTGTGGTAATTTTATTATAGCTAATTCTATAGTTGCGAGTGGAAGTGGGAAATTACTCCTTCAGTGAGGGTGCAAAGCTTGTCTCCAACCCCGTAGGGAAGATTAGGGAATGGTGAGGTTTTAAGTTGTAGTAGTATAGTATAACAAGTTAGACGAGAAAACGGGTTTTTTGAAAAAACCCGTTTTCTGAAATCAATAGTTTGAAAAAAACCGTTTTCTGAAATCGTAAAACTGAGAGCCATGATTTTACCTAATCCAGACATATCATCCACACCGCTCGATGTATTTATTTCTTACTCTCACCGGGATGAGAAACTGCGGGAAACTTTGGGACTTCACCTCGCGTCATTACAAAGACAGGGAGTGATTAAATCATGGCACGATCGCAAAATTAGTGCTGGAACAGAGTGGAGACAAGCCATTGATGAAAATCTCAATTCAGCCGAGATTATTCTGTTGTTGATTAGTGAAAACTTTATCGCTTCTGACTACTGTTATGATCTTGAAATGGAACGGGCGATCGCACGGCATGATGCGGGGGAGGCGCGGGTGATTCCGATTATTTTGAAGCCGGTGGATTGGAGTGGTGCGCCTTTTGGTAAGTTGCAAGCTTTGCCAAAAAATGCCAAGCCTGTGACGACTTGGAGTAATCGGGGTGAGGCGTTTTTAAATATTGCTGAGGGGATTCGGCAGGCGGCAATGGAAATGGCGACAGTGTTAACTGACAAACAGCCCACTGTCTTGCCAGAGCCGCAACAATCCGCAAAAGCCACTGAGATGCCAACGCAATCGGAACCCCTCAAGCCAACAGTTACTCCAGACAAGATACAACAGGAAATTAGCTTGGAATCTCCAGAAGGACAAGTTAGCATTGACTCTCGCTTTTATATTACTTCCCCTTACGAAGAACGGTGCTATGAGGAAATTCAAAGGCCTGGCTCCCTGATTCGGATTAAATCGCCCCACAATATGGGCAAATCGTCCCTGATGGCGAAGGTACTTGCCCAAGCATCTCAACTAGGCTATCGTGCGGTAACGATCGATCTGGAACAGACCAATCAAAAGTTCTTTGACGATCTCGACAAGTTCATGCAGTGGTTTTGTGCGTCGGTGGGTAAACCACTGGGAGTAAGGGTCAAGATTGAAGAGTATTGGGATGATATTTTTGGAGCGAACGATAACAGTACGGATTATTTTGAGAAGTATTTATTAGAGGGGGACGATCGCCCGTTAGTGTTGGCGATCGATAACTTTGATCGCATCTTTAAATACGCAGATATCGAGACGGATTTATGCGGATTATTGCGCGGCTGGCATGAAAGTTCCAAGATTAAAAAACTGTGGCAGAAATTGCGGCTGATCATCGTCCATTCTCAAGAGTCCTATGCCCAACGGGATATCAATCAATCGCCTTTTAATGTGGGGTTGCCCATCGAATTGGGAGAGTTTACGCCTGAACAGGTACAGGAGTTGGTAGCACGGCACGGATTAACTTGGACAGAGGGGGAACTCGAACAATTTATGGGGTTAATTGGAGGGCATCCCTACATGGTGCGCTCGGCACTCTATCACATTGCAGCGGGGTATCTTTCTTTGGCGGAATTTTTGCGGACGGCTCCCACAGAAGCGGGAATTTACAGCGATTATCTGCGGGGACATTTGAAGACTTTGGAAGATTATCCTGAACTGGGGGCAGCCATGAAATTGGTTATTACTTCTGAAGCGCCGGTACGTTTGCGGTCTGAGGAGTCGTTTAAACTGGACAGTATGGGATTAGTGGTGCGGGTTGATAATAATGTGAAACCTCGCTGCGATCTTTATCGTCAGTATTTTTGCGATCGCTTGGAAGGAAATTAAATAAAAACACTTTATTGTAAACTAGATTTGGCGATTAGAGATGTGATTTATAATTCATTTTTTGAAGAGCCAATCGGACAAATTTTAATCGAAGATGAAAATCTCAAGTTTATTGTTTTTGATGCTGAAAAGGAGGTCATTTCGCAATGGAAAAATTAGATCAGTATCGTCATATTATTAAATCGGTTTTGATTCCTTATACTGAAATCCCTTATTCTCACGGCGAATTGATTTGTAAGCCGATTTTTGATGAAGTTCGAGATAGCTATCTTTTGATGACGCTCGGATGGGATCGCAAAACTCGCGTGCATGGCTGTTTAATTCATTTGGATATTATCAACGAGAAAATCTGGGTACAACGAGATGAAACCGAAGACGGAGTAACCCATGAGCTAGTGGCAGCGGGTGTTCCCCAGCAGGATATTGTCCTCGCTTTTCATCCGGCGGATGTACGCGGTTACACGGGCTACGCGATCGCCTAACCTCTTAGAAAACGGGTTTCTTAAAGAAATCCGTTTTCTGGGACATATTTTTAGCAATTTGGTATCAGATGACAAACCCAACTTCCTCGACTCCTTTTAGCTATCAAGTAGGCGGGAGCTTACCTGCCGAATATCGTGGGTATGTAGAGCGACAGGCCGATCGCGAATTGTACGATCGCCTGAAATCAGGAGAATATTGTTTTGTCTTTAACTCGCGGCAGATGGGCAAGTCTAGTTTGCGGGTGCGGGTGATGCAGAAGTTAGCGGCAGAGGGGGTGGCTTGTGCGGTCATTGACCCGCAAACCCGGGGAACCAGTTTGAGCGAGGATCAGTGGTATGCCGGAACCATAAAACGCTTGATCGATGATTTGCATTTACAAGAGAAAATCGATTTTTCGAGTTGGTGGAAGGATCTGGCGGCTCAGTCGATTTCGGCGGTCGAACGCTTTACTTATTTTATCGATCGCGTATTGCTGGCAGAACTCTCGCAAGATGTCGTCATTTTTGTCGAAGAAATTGATAACCTGCTCAGTCTCAAGTTTGATACCGATGGTTTTTTCATTCTGATTCGCTCTTTCTTTGAGCGGCGGGCGGAAGATCTGCGTTATCGGCGGCTGACTTTTGCGTTTTTAGGGGTGGCAACACCTTCCGATCTGATTGTCAGTAAGCATAGTTTGGCGTTTAATATCGGTCGGGCGGTGGAGATGAGTGGCTTTCAACTCCAGGAAGCTCAACCGTTGATGCAGGGTTTGGTGGGCAAGGTGGACGATCCGCAGGCGGTGCTGCAAGCGGTGTTGTATTGGACGGGGGGACAGCCGTTTTTGACGCAGCGGGTCTTGAATTTGGTAGTGCAGGAGGCAGATTTGCGCCTATCGCCCCCAGATTTGGTGGCGCAGGTGGTGACGAGCCAGCTTATCGATAATTGGGAGGCGCAGGACGTGCCGCCGCATTTGAAAACGATACGAGACAGGATTTTACGCAGTGACGAACGGCTGCGGGGGCGACTGCTAGGGATTTATCAGCAAGTTTTGGATGCTGAACCCCCCCCTCTCCCCATCCCCCCCCTCTCCCCATCCCCGCCTCTCAAGGAAGGGGGGATCATTGCCGATGAGAGCTACGAGCAAATACAACTGCGGCTGACGGGTTTGGTGGTGAAGCGAGAGGGCAGGTTGAAAGTCTATAACCCCATCTACGCGCAGGTGTTTAATGGGCAGTGGGTGGCTCGCGCTTTGGCGGATTTGCGTCCGGGGTTTTATGGGGAGGCGTTTAAGGCTTGGCAGGAGGCACAAGAGGAGCAGAAAGAGTCGTTTTTGTTGCGGGGACAGGCGTTAAGAGATGCGGAGACTTGGGCAAAAGGAAAGCGTTTGAGTAAAGAAGATGAACGCTTTTTAGATGATAGCCAGGATGTCGAAAAACGGGATATGGAAAGGCGATTGGCGGCGGAAACGGAAGCGAATCAGATTTTGACGGCGGCGAGGGAACAGGCGGAATCGCAATTAGAGACAGCGAACCAAGAATTATTAGAAACAAGGGAGGAATCCGATAGAATCATCAAAAAAGCCAATCGACGGAATAAGCTTAGTTTGTTGGGGGCATTGGGAGCTATTGCCATTGCTGCTATTGCCGTTCCTATTTCGATAAAGGCGGTAGATGATTTGAAAATAGCACGGCAGGATGTACAAGAAATGGAGAGAGAGAAAAAACAACTTGAACAAGATAAAGACCAACTTAATAAGGATAAAATCAGTCTCAATCGCAGTTTAGCGCAAACTAAAATTAACGAAAAGAAGGCGAACGATAATCTCAAAAGAGCCCATCTAAACACGAGAAAAGCACAAGAAAAGTATCTGCAAGCGCAGACAAAAGAAAGAGCCGCCCAACAGCAATACCAACAGGCTCAGGAACAAGTGCAGAAAGCAACGCTTCAGTTAAGTCAAGTAAATCAGGACAAAATTCAAGCAGAAGAGGCAACGGCGGCTGCCAAAGAGCAATTACAATTAGCCACTACCCAAAAGCTACAAGCTGAAACTGCTGCCAAAATTGCTAAAGCGGCTGTGGACAAAGCCAAAACTACCTTAGCCGCAGCAGAACGCGATCAAAATACGATCCTAGCCGTCAATAGACTGGAAAAAGCAGGACAGGCATCGCTCAATCGCGCCCAATATGAACAGGTACGGGGATTAGTGGATGCAATGCGCGTGGGTGAAGAGGCGCAACAGTTGGTGCAAACCCAGGGGCAAAAGGGCTTTGCCGCCAGCCCCATCTATACCCTCCAGACTATTTTGGATCAGGTCGAGAATCGGGCGATTAAGCCCTGGCAGCATCAAACCCTATTGGCGCATGAAGGCACTGTCTGGACGGCGGCGTTTAGCCCCGATGGACAACGCATCGTCACGTCTGACGGGACGGCGAGGGTGTGGGATGCCCAGACGGGGAGCCAACTTGCCCTACTTTCCGGGGTCGAGGCGGCGGCCTTTAGCCCCGATGGACAACGCCTCGTCACCGCCTCATCTGACGGGACGGCGAGGGTGTGGGATGCCAAAACAGGGAGCCAACTTGCCCTACTTTCCGGGGTCGAGGCGGCGGCCTTTAGCCCCGATGGACAACGCATCGTCACCGCCTCAGCTGACACGACAGCGAGGGTGTGGGATGCCCAGACGGGGAGGCAACTTGCCCTACTTTCCGGTCATGAAGACAGGGTCTATACGGCGGCATTTAGCCCCGATGGACAACGCATCGTCACCGCCTCAGCTGACAAGACGGCGAGGGTGTGGTCTGCCAAGACAGGGAGCGAAATTGCCCTACTTTCCGGTCATGAAGATGTGGTCAGAGCGGCGGCGTTTAGCCCCGATGGACAACGTATCGTCACCGCCTCAGTTGACGAGACGGCGAGGGTGTGGGATGCCAAGACAGGGAGCCAACTTGCCTTACTTTCCGGTGTCACAGTGGCGGCGTTTAGCCCCGATGGTCAACGCATCGTCGCCTCATCCTTGTATAGCAAGACGGTGAGGGTTTGGGATGCCAAGACGGGGAGGCAACTTGCCCTACTTTTCGGTCATGAAGACAGGGTCACAGCGGCGGCGTTTAGCCCCGATGGACAACGCATCGTCACCGCCTCTTGGGACAAGACGGCGAGAGTGTGGGATGCCAAAACAGGGAGCCAACTTGCCCTACTTTCCGTTCATGAATTCACTGTCACAGTGGCGGCGTTTAGTCCCGATGGACAACGCATCGTCACCGCCTCAGCTGACAAGACAGCGAGGGTGTGGTCTGCCCAGACGGGGAGCCAACTTGCCCTACTTTCCGGTCATGAAGACAGGGTCACAGCGGCGGCGTTTAGTCCCGATGGTCAACGCATCGTCGCCTCATCCTTGTATGACAAGACAGCGAGGGTGTGGTCTGCCAAGACGGGGAGCCAACTTGCCCTACTTTCCGGTCATGAATCCTGGGTCAATGTGGCGGCGTTTAGTCCCGATGGACAACGCATCGTCACCGCCTCAGCTGACACGACGGCGAGGGTGTGGTCTGCCAAGACGGGGAGCGAAATTGCCCTACTTTCTGGTCATGAATCCGGGGTCGGGGCGGCGGCGTTTAGTCCCGATGGACAACGCATCGTCACCGCCTCTTGGAAGACGGTGAGGGTGTGGTCTGCCAAGACGGGGAGCCAACTTGCCCTACTTTCCGGTCATGAATCCTGGGTCAATGCGGCGGCGTTTAGTCCCGATGGACAACGCATCGTCACCGCCTCACAAGACAAGACGGCGAGGGTGTGGGATGCCAAAACAGGGAGCCAACTTGCCTTACTTTCCGGTCATGAAGGCGTGGTCATAGCGGCGGCATTTAGTCCCGATGGACAACGCATCGTCACCGCCTCACAAGACAAGACGGCGAGGGTGTGGGATGCCAAAACAGGGAGCCAACTTGCCCTACTTTTCGGTCATGAATCCAGGGTCATAGCGGCGGCCTTTAGCCCCGATGGACAACGCATCGTCACCGCCTCACAAGACAAGACGGCGAGGGTGTGGGATGCCCGGACGGGGAGCCAACTTGCCCTACTTTCCGGTCATGAAGGCGTGGTCTATACGGCGGCGTTTAGCCCCGATGGACAACGTATCCTCACCGCCTCATCTGACAGGACGGTGAGGGTTTGGCCTGTGGAAAATCTCGATCGCCTGTTGGTTCGAGGTTGCCACTGGCTCCGAAACTATTTAATCGTCAATCCTCAAGCGTTAGCTAAACTAGCAACCTGCCAAACCCCCGACCTCACCCAAGCCAGCGCCCCCTACCTCGTCGAATACAGCGAAGCCTTAGCTAGGGAAGGCAAAATCAACGAAGCAATTGAAGGCTTTAAAATCGCCCAAAAGTGGAATCCTAGCCTCCGTTTTGATCCCGTCAGCCGCGCCAACCAACTCGCCAACGACGCTAAAACCGACATTCCGCCTATGATTCAGTCTACTCAGTAGTCAAAAGTCAAAAGTATAATCTGAGAGAGAAGGAGAAAAGAGAAAAAATGAACCCAAAAATTGACCATAGATCAAAAGGACTTCAGCCCTTAGTTTGACAATTATTGGAGAGGTCTAGTGTAGTGGCACAAGCAACCTGCGCCCTCTGGATATCTTAGCAATTGTCTATAATGCAAAAGTAGCTACAAGACTTCCTATTATGAAGGAACTCAAACTCATCTCTCATCACTCCGGCTCCCTCAAACCTCTAATCGAAGGCGCAATCGCTGAAGCCCTACGTTCCACTGAAGCGGGTATCCAGCGTACCGAACAACGACTGCGAGAATTTGAGGACAAATATCAACTGTCCACAGCAGAATTTCTGCATCGCTACGAAAACGACGAATTTCAGGAAACCCTGGAACTTGACGAATGGATTGGCGAATTGCGAATGCTACAATGCCTACAGGAAAAAGCAGAAAGACTCAGAGGAATTGAATTTGTTAATTGAAGATTATTTTCAACAGATTCAAACAATTATCGCAACCTGTTCAGTAATAAAATTTTTTACGCTAGATTGTGAAAAACGCGATACTTATGAAGGATTTATTCGAGCCGAAATTAAATTCATTGATAATTCAGTTCTGCATATTCGAGAGTTTGTCAATATCGAAACAATTATTAATCGTAATATGTACGCTTATCAGTATATGAATACCATGAATATCTTAATTTTCCGTTATGATAATACTCCACATCATAAAAAGCTGAACCTCCCAACCTATCCCCATCACAAACATGACAGCAGTGAAGAAAATGTAATCTCGTCCGCTGCTCCAACACTCTTAGAAGTTCTTCAGGAAATTACCGCCAGAATCAGGAGTTTTCTATGAATGAACTAAAAGGAATCAGTATCAATAAACTGATTGAATATCTTTCCACCAACACTTTAGCCGAATTTAATGCCTATACTAGATTTAAGGAAATGGCAGCTAATGGCAACCCAGAAGAAGGATTGAAAATCTTGGCTAAATTTGATAAGTAGGTAGGCGTTAAAAGTTGTCAGATGCCCCCCTTATTAAGGGGGGATTAAAGGGGGGACTAAGGGGGGATCGGCACCCCCCTTATCAAGGGGGGCAGGGGGGATCGGCACCCCCCTTATCAAGGGGGGACTAAGGGGGGATCGGCACCCCCCTTATCAAGGGGGGCAGGGGGGATCGGCACCCCCCTTATCAAGGGGGGACTAAGGGGGGATCAAACCTAAAATCCATTTTTAATTTAATTATAACCAGCTACTTAAAGGAGAATTAACAGGTGTGAATAAACGCCTAGATAACTTGGAATTTACTAATCGAACCATCTTTGTTGCCATTGTTACTGCACTAATGGCAGGATTAGTTAAGTTATTTTTCCCAAATTGGCTCTTCTAGGTTCTGTGTGATAAGTTTAACTTACAATATGATCGATCAATCTTTGTGTCCTTTGTGTCTTTGTGGTTCGTTCCACCCCCTCGCTAGGAGGAATGTATCTTAGAATACATTTTACCCACCAAATCCAAGAGAGTCCCAAATTTTCCTACTAATCCTTAACCGTTGATTCAAAAAGAAAACGGATTTTTTCAAAAAACCCGTTTTCTGAAATCGAATTCAAAATAAGAAATAGCGCTGGGCCATAGGTAAAACCGTAGCCGGTTCACAGATTAATAATTCGCCGTCAGCACGCACCTCGTAGGTTTCGGGATTAACTTCCATGCGCGGTAAAGCGTCATTAAGCTTCATACTAGCCTTACTGATATTGCGCGTATTCGACACGGCTACGGCGGTTTTTTTCAGCTTTAACTTCTCAGGAATGCCCGCTTTCATAGCATATTTAGAAACAAATGTCAAGGAAGTTTTGGCGATCGCACCACCAAAAGAGGCAAACATGGGACGCATATAAACCGGTTGGGGTGTGGGAATACTGGCATTAGCATCGCCCATTTGCGCCCAGGCGATTAAACCGCCTTTCAGGACAATTTCCGGTTTTACGCCAAAAAATGCCGGTTTCCAGAGAACCAAATCGGCTAATTTGCCCACCTCGATGGAACCGACATAATCGGAGATACCATGGGTAATAGCAGGATTAATCGTATATTTAGCAATATATCGTCTTGCCCGCAGATTATCATTCTCTCCCGTTTCCCCGGTCAGTCTGCCTCGTTGTACCCGCATTTTGTGGGCAGTTTGCCAAGTGCGGATAATTACTTCTCCCACCCGTCCCATAGCTTGAGAATCGGAGGAAATGATGCTAAAAGCCCCTAAATCGTGGAGAATATCCTCGGCGGCAATAGTTTCGCGGCGGATGCGGGATTCAGCAAAAGCCACATCTTCGGGAATACTCCGGTCTAGATGATGACAAACCATCAACATATCGAGGTGTTCCTCTAAGGTATTCGTCGTATAGGGACGGGTGGGATTGGTAGAGGAGGGTAAAACGTTCATTTCCCCGCAAACCCTGATAATATCGGGAGCATGACCACCGCCGGCCCCTTCCGTGTGGTAGGTGTGAATGACGCGATTTTTAAAAGCGGCGATAGTGGCCTCGACAAAACCGGCCTCATTGAGAGTATCCGTATGAATCGCCACCTGCACATCGTACTTATCGGCCACGCTTAAACAGGTATCAATGGCTGCCGGAGTGGTTCCCCAATCTTCATGGAGTTTTAAGCCAATTACCCCCGCTTTTACCTGTTCCGCTAGTCCTTCCGGCTGACTGCTATTGCCTTTACCCAAAAAACCCAAATTCATCGGGAAAGCTTCGGCCGCCTCTAGCATTCGATAGATGTTCCATTCTCCCGGGGTGCAGGTGGTGGCATTAGTTCCCGTTGCAGGTCCGGTCCCACCACCAATCATTGTGGTAATCCCCGACGCAATCGCTGTCTCAATTTGTTGGGGACAGATAAAATGAATATGGGCATCAATCCCCCCTGCTGTCAAAATCATCCCTTCCCCGGCTAATGCCTCGGTAGCAGGACCGATAATAATATCGACATTATCTTGAATGTGGGGATTGCCCGCTTTACCGATTTTATAAATTTTGCCGTCTTTAATGCCCACATCAGCTTTAACGATGCCCCACCAGTCGAGAATTAGGGCATTAGTAATCACCAAATCCACCGCCCCATCTTCCCTAGAAATGGGGGATTGGCCCATCCCATCGCGAATTACTTTACCGCCGCCGAATTTTACCTCATCGCCGTAGGTGGTGAAATCTTTTTCGACTTCGATAAATAATTCCGTGTCTGCCAGGCGAACTTTATCTCCGACGGTGGGGCCGTAGGTTTCAGCATAGGTGCGGCGATCAATGCGATAATTCATAGGGGGAATTCTTGAAAATCGAGATCGATTATACGATCGATTTTCCGGCAATTATCGCTTTTTCGGGATTTTCTTCCATTTTTAATCTGGCTCGTTTTCGAGGATTTCTTTGGCTTTCAGTAAAGCTTGGTGATGTTCTTCGGTAACGGTGGGATATTTTAAACCAAGGGATTCGAGGGTGTGATAAATAACCGCCCCCACAGCTAAACGAGTAAACCATTTGCGATCAGCCGGGATAATATACCAGGGGGCCCATTCGGTACTGGTATGATTGAATACCTCCTCGTAGGCTTTCATGTAATCACCCCAAAAAGCTCTTTCTTTGACATCATTTTCGGAAAACTTCCAGTTTTTTTCGGGGCGATCAATTCTTTCTAAAAAGCGTTTTTTCTGTTCTCCTTTAGAAACATTGAGAAAGAATTTCAGGACAATAACCCCATTATTAACCAGATATTTTTCAAAATTATTAATCTCCTCAAAACGTCGCTGCCAAACTTTCTTAGTTCTGTCTTCGGGGGGGAGTTTTTGCCGTTCCAATAAATCTTGATGGACGCGCACGACTAATAATTCTTCGTAGTAGGAACGATTAAAAATACCGATACGACCTCGCTCCGGTAAAGCTTTATAATATCGCCAGAGATAATCGTGATCTAGTTCTTCGGCCGAGGGTACTTTAAAGCTAAATACCTGACAGCCTTGGGGATTTAAGCCCGACATAACGTGTCTAATCGTACCATCTTTACCCGCCGCATCCATGGCTTGTAGATTAATTAACAGGGCATAGGTATCCTGGGCATAGAGTTTATCTTGAAACTCGGCCATTTTTTCGATACCCTGTTGCAGCAGCAAAGTGGCATCTTCTTTGGTAATGTAGTCTGGCTTAAACCCGGGATCGTAGTCTTTGTGCAGAGAAATTTCTTTACCCGGTGGCACGATTAAGGATTGTAAAAATGCTTGGCGATCAATTTTGCTGACCATGCTCTTCTCCTTGATTGTTTTGACCCCTAAGATTACATTGTAGCACTTTTGCTCGGAAAATATCTAACTCTTGAACCGGCGAGCCAAGGATGAAGTGACAGAAATGACTTGGAAACAAGTATATTTAAATATTCGATTTTAGCTACTCCTCATCTGACGAGAAAGTAAAGAATGATTTTTAGGCGATCGCAAATTCGGTAAACTGACGCACTTCGGGAGGTTGAAAAGCTAAAACTATTTCACTACTGGGAATTCCTACGCGCATTAATTCCGTGGCGATACCTGCTTCTGTCCAATCTTCTTCAATATAAATTTTGTCATTTTTTTGACGAAGATAAACGGAAATCGCTTTAATTCGTTTGCCATTTTTCCAGCCAATATTAAACCAAAGATATTGGCTTCTATTATGGTCAAAAATCAATATTTTTTTCTATGTCTTGATCGGGTACTTGTGAGGAAATTTCTGCATATTCTGTGAGAATTTTCTTGATTATGCTTTGATAATAATTTAGTTTATCCATTGAACTATTCCTCCTGATTAGTGTCAACAATTAACAATAAAATTTGATACTTTTGCAAGATTATTTGTATGGCAGCTTGAGCAAAAAATTTTTCGTAGATTTCTTGTCCGATTAAAAAAATAAAGAAATTAATACATACAAGATATTTATTACAATGGTTCTTCGTTACTTGGTATGGTTCGATAGGGTGGCATAAATCGACTAAATCCTTATCTGGCAAGAGATTTAATTGATTAGTTCGCTCCAGATCGCAAACAATTGACAAAAATCGCAGTAATGTCTGTTTCTATAAGGGTTTCATCCCTTATAACCCCGTCCATTGCATAAGACAAACCGAAGAACCGAAATTCGGTTCCTTGTTGAATAAGGGAAAGGGCTGTACTCAATGGACGTTGTGCTTGTTTCCAATATTGCTCAGATGACAATTGATCGATTACTTCTTCATTCTCATCGCTATAATACACATTATAAAAATATTCCGCATCCTTAAGTTTTGTAGATAAACTTATCAGCGTATCCCAAGCCAGATTTAAAAAATCAATGCCAGAGGATTTAAAATCATCTCCAGTCGGTACATCTATAATCATAATTTTTCGTACTCACTTTTATCATTTCATTTAAGGCGATTTATTGGTAAATGAGATTGTGTGGCTTTTCATCCCGCTCAAAATGATAGCGAACTTTTTTATTGTGTGGCTTGTACCCGAACTAAACTTGACTATACTTTGTGAGCCTCCGCATAAATCCGTAAAGCGGCGGACATTTTTTGTTCACAATCCTCGCCCTGTGATTGAAACCAAGCTAGGGTTTCGGGATCTACTTGAACAAGAACATTTACTTTCTCTACAGGTTTCCACCACCGCGATTTACTAAAAAACTCCTCGGTTAAGGGCGGAATATCGGATGTGTCGATTTCCTCTTCCGTAAGAGCGTCAACTTTCTCCCAATTCGTCTCGGAGGTATTGTTCATATCGTTTTCGTTCATAGGGTAAAGCTTTACGAAGTGAAATAATACGAATTGTATCTCTACTCGGTTCTGTAAAAACGACAACTACCACTCGGCCATCGAGCGTACCGATTCCTATCAATCGATCTTCGCCATAATTTTCTCGTTCGTCAAGGGAAACTCGAATGGGATGTTCAAATATCCGCTGCGCGTCCGCGAAGTCTAGATCGTGCTTGATGATATTCGCTCGGTTCTTTTGTCGATCCCACTCGAATTTCATATTTTTATTTTATCGAGTTGTCATTCCGTATATCGAAAAAAATCCTATAATTGTCGAAAATTCGATCGTTAGAGGGGTCATCTTGATCGAAATCAAAAGAAATCTTTCGCCTCGATCGAAATGACCCATAACCGGTCAACTAACTCAAAACACCGGAAGGAATACCTAAAATATCCTCAATCTTAGGTAAATCTTCTAGGGGAATTACCCGGCCTTCATCCTCAAAACCAGCGATTTCATTAAAGTTCAAATAGCGGTATAAATCGCCAGCAAAAGGATTAATTTTCTCGGTGACAATTGCCAGGTATTCCTCAAGGGTGGGAATGCGTCCTAGCAGCGCACAAACCGCCGCTAATTCGGCGGAACCGAGATAGACTCGCGCATCTTTTCCCATGCGATTATTGAAGTTACGAGTCGAGGTAGAAAATACCGTCGCTCTGTCTTCAACCCGCGCTTGATTACCCATACAAAGGGAACATCCAGGCATCTCGGTACGGGCCCCAGAAGCGGCAAAAATGCCATACATTCCCTCATCGCGCAATTGTTTTTCATCCATGCGGGTGGGGGGACAAATCCACAGTTTAGCCTTAGCAACTCCTGCACCTTCTAATATCTTAGCGGCGGCGCGATAATGACCGATATTAGTCATACAAGAACCGATGAACACCTCATCAATTTTATCCCCGGCGCATTCCGACATTAACTTGATATTATCGGGGTCATTGGGTGCGGCAACAATTGGTTCTTTAATCTCGTTTAAGTTGACGGTGATAATATCCGCATATTCGGCATCCTTATCAGCCTCCATCAGGACGGGATTAGCTAACCATTGTTCCATTTTTGCTACCCGACGCAGGATAGTTTTAGCATCACTATAACCCCGGGCCGCCATATTTTTTAACAGGGCCACATTAGAGCGTAAATATTCCGCCACTGTTTCCGTACTTAACTTAATCGTACAACCAGCACAGGAACGTTCCGCCGTGGCATCGGTTAACTCAAAAGCCTGTTCTAATTTCAAATCCGGCAGCCCTTCCATCTCCATAATGCGACCGTTAAAAACATTTTTTTTGTTCTGTTTTTCCACGGTTAATTTACCCTCTTGGATGGCGACGTAGGGAATAGCATTAACAATATCGCGCAGAGTTACACCTGGTTGTAATTCCCCCGTAAAACGCACTAAAACCGATTCCGGCATATCCAAAGGCATTACTCCCAAAGCGGCGGCAAATGCCACTAAACCCGACCCCGCAGGAAAGGAAATTCCCAAGGGAAAACGAGTATGAGAATCGCCGCCAGTCCCCACCGTATCCGGCAATAACATCCGATTTAACCAGGAATGAATAATGCCATCTCCCGGACGTAAAGCCACCCCACCCCGGGTAGAGAAAAAGTCCGGTAATTGGTGATGAGTTTGAATATCAACCGGTTTGGGATAGGCTGCCGTGTGACAGAAACTCTGCATGACTAAATCGGCGCTAAAACCTAAACAGGCTAACTCTTTTAACTCGTCTCTGGTCATCGGGCCGGTGGTATCCTGAGACCCTACCGTGGTCATAATCGGGTCACAGGAAGTACCCGGCCGCACCCCGGGTAAACCGCAAGCTTTGCCGACCATTTTTTGCGCTAGGGTGTAACCTTTACCCGTGTCATTAGGCATAGTTGGACGAGTAAATAGGGTACTAGCCTCAAGTCCCAAGGCGTGACGGGTTTTATCGGTGAGACTGCGACCGATTAAGAGGGGAATACGACCGCCGGCGCGCACTTCATCCAGAATTGTCTCAGGTTTGAGGCTAAAAGTGCTAATAGTTGCGCCCGCTTCGTTGGTGATTTTGCCTTCGTAGGGATAGATTTTAATCACATCCCCCGTGTTCATTTGGCTAACATCGCATTCAAGCGGTAAAGCACCGGAATCCTCGGCCGTATTAAAGAAGATAGGGGCGATTTTACTGCCTAAAATATAGCCACCAGCACGTTTATTAGGCACAAAGGGAATATCATCGCCAATATGCCAGAGAACCGAGTTAATCGCCGATTTTCGGCTGGAACCAGTCCCGACCACATCCCCCACATAGGCGACCGGATGGCCTAATTTTTTCAATTCGGCAATGGTTTCTAAGGACCCGGGTTGACGGGTTTCTAACATAACCAAAGCATGAAGGGGAATATCGGGCCGGGTGGTGGCGTGGGGAGCGGGAGATAGGTCATCTGTATTGGTTTCCCCGGGTACTTTGAAAACGGTGACGGTAATTTCTTTAGCAAGTTTCGGTTTAGCGATAAACCAAGCGCCATTGGCCCAAGCATCGATAACCTGTTTAGCATAGGGATTGGTGTCGGATAATTCCAAAACCTCGTTAAATGCGTCGAATACCAGCAGGGTTTTACTTAAAGCGCTGGCAGCAGCGGCGGCGATATTAATATCTCTGGATTTCAGCAGTTCAATCAGAGAATGAACGTTATAACCACCTACCATGGTTCCCAGTAAGCTAACCGCACCCTGGGGGGAGATAACGTTAGATTTTATTTCACCTTTGGCAATTCCTGTTAAAAATCCCGCTTTAACGTAGGCCGCTTCGTCAACTCCGGGGGGAATACGGTCACGCAGCAGGGTCAGCAATTCTCCTTTGAGTTCTTCGGACGGATTTTTGAGTATTTCGCATAATTCCGCCGTTTGTTGAGCGTTGAGGGGAAGGGGAGGGATACCTAATTTCGCTCGGTCGGCAACGTGCTGATGATACGCTTCTAACATAGGTCTATTGTCTCCTAGTCTTCACTTGTGACGGTTTCTTCCTAGGTTACTGGATTTTTGCTAGTCTCTGAATTTCTAGGTTAACGAGAGATGACTTTGCTGTGTGACTTCCATAAAATGAGAAAATAGCGATCGATTGACTATATTGAGGCTTAGATAATGGCTATCACCGATTCTGATCTAGATTTAGCACAATATATCGACCATTCTCTCCTCATCCCCACCGCCACCAGTGAACAATTAGAGGCTTACTGTCAACAGGCTGATCAATATCATTTTCCCACCGTCTGCGTTTATCCCGCTGCCGTTAAGCAAGCGGTGCAGTTACTCCACGGCAAAAAAACTTTAGTTTCTACCGTGATTGGTTTTCCCGCAGGGGCCACTACCTCCGCAGTTAAACGTTATGAGGCTTTAGAAGCTGTAGATAATGGCGCTAAGGAGTTAGATGTCGTTATTAATCTCGGTTGGCTAAAAGATGGGAAATCCGAGGAATTATTCCAAGAAATTGCTAGTATTTGTCAGGAAACTGGCCAGACGGTAAAAGCGATTCTGGAAACCTCGCAACTAACAGACACCGAGAAACGTTTAGCGGCAGAAATTTGCATGGATGCAGGAGTGAGTTATCTAAAAACCAGTACCGGCTGGTTTGGAGGTGCAACGGTTAGCGATGTCAAGTTTCTCAAGGAAATTAGCAAAGGCCGGGTAGGAATTAAAGCATCCGGCGGAATTCGCACCCTAGAACAAGCGCTCGCTCTTATCCAGGCCGGGGCCACCCGTCTGGGAACTTCCCGCGGTGTCGATTTAGTCCGTCAGCAAAAAGCCGCTTTTGAGGAGTAATGCTAAATCCTGTTTAAAAGGTATAGGGAATTATGAATTATGAATTATGAATTGGGAAGTGGGGTGTGGGGTGTGGGGTGTGGGGTGTGGGGTGTGGGGTGTGGGGAGAATAAATAAAAAATAATCTCCTGAATCCTTAATCCTGTCTCCTGAATCCTGCCTCCTGAAAGCTAAAATGATGGCTGACATTCAATAAAAATAAGGGGGTTTATTTGCCGATAATTCGCTGTGGTAATCGAGAATTTAGAGATATTCAAGGGATTGTTTTTGATAAGGACGGTACGCTAGAGGATTCGCGAGCTTTCTGGTACGATCGAGCTATAGCCCGGATACAAGCCATTGAATCGCGAATCCCTGGTTTAGAGTCTTTATTAACTAAAACTTTCGGTATTGGGGCAAATAGTCTCAATCCTGCTGGTTTAATGGCAGTGGGCAGCCGCAGAGATAATCATATCGCCGCTGCCGGTTGTATTGCTTCCACCGGTCGGGATTGGTTAACGGCCATGGCGATCGCAAAAGTAGCCTTTCAAGCGGCCGATGAAAAGGTTCCCCCCCGCTTAAATCCCCTCTATCCCCAATGTTTAGAAGTAATTCGTTATCTGCACGCGGCCGGTTTACAATTGGCGATTCTTTCCTCCGATACCACAGCACGAGTGGAGCAATTTGTCAAGGAAAATAGCCTATTAAATTATATTAAAATTGCCCAGGGCTGCGATCGAGGTTTAAGTAAACCCGATCCCCTATTATTGCAAGAAACCTGTCAAGCTTTGGGGACCGCAGTGGACAAAACCCTGATGGTGGGGGACACTAGGGCCGATTGGGAAATGGCTAAACAGGCAAAATCAGCAGCTGCGATCGCAATTAGTTGGCAACCGGAAACCCATCAAGATTTACAATTAGCTGATGTGGTCATTAGAGAACTTACTGCCATCTCGGTTATCAGCTTCTGAAGGCAAGAGGCAACAGGCACTCATGCAACAGCAAGAATCTGGCAATTCTCCTACCTAAAAAGATGGATAGTTATCAGTTATGATTTTAGCTGTCGGGAGACTCCGAGACAGGTTTTAGGTGTTGGGGTTTTGGCGTTTTGGGGTTTTAGTTCAATTTCCCCACTACCCAATTCATAATTCATAATTCATAATTCATAATTCCCTCTATGCTAACAATTGCCTTACCGAAGGGTGCTTTACTAAACGAAAGTATCCAAATATTTCAGAAAATTGGCTTAGATTTTAGTGCCTTTCTTGACTCAAAAAATCGCCAATTACAGATTACTGATCCCACTAACCAAGCGAAAGCCTTATTAGTCAGAGCCACAGATGTCCCCGTTTATGTAGAATACGGTCAGGCACAATTAGGCATCGCCGGTTATGATATTTTATTGGAAAAATCTCCCGATGTGGCTAATTTAATTGACCTAAAATTTGGTTATTGTCGGATGTCGGTAGCTGTCCCTGCTGATAGTCCCTATCAAAGTCCCTTAGATATTCCCCATCACGGTAAAGTCGCCTCAAAATTTGTCAATTGTGCTAAGGATTATTTTCGTCGTTTAGATATTCCCGTCGAGATTATACCTCTCTATGGTTCCGTAGAATTAGGCCCGATTACGGGGATGTCAGAAGCGATAGTTGACCTAGTTTCCACCGGTCGAACTTTACGCGAAAATGGTTTAGTAGAAATTGCCGAATTATTTGCTAGTAGCGCTCGATTAATCGCCCATCCCCTCAGCTATCGACTAAATCGCGATCAGATTTATAACTGGGTAGAAAAGCTCAGAAAACCAACTACATCAATGGCAAAAGTTTAACGAATCAGCGCCCCCTTATTAAGCGGGTATCAAGGGTAGGGTTGATTCATGAATCAACCCTACCTTGAATCAACCCTACCTTGAATCAACCCTACCTTAAATCAACCCTACCTTGAATCAACCCTAGGGATCAAGGGGGGATTAAAGGCAAAATCTATTTAATTAGAACCATTTACTTATTTCCCCCTAACCTAATTATTTCAATAGCAAACCAATGAGCGCACCAGTCAGAATTAACCAAGTAGAATTAACCTGAAAACGTAGTAAAAGAATACCAGAGACAAGAGATAGAATGATAGCCAATAAATTAAAAGGTAAATTACCGTAGGGTTGTAACCAAGTAGCTAGAGCTAAATTAAAAATTACTGCTACCATTAAAGCCACGGCACTAGCATTAATTGCATCTAAAAAAGCACCCGCCCAAGCCGATTCTCTCAGCTTAGGAATAAGAGGATTAAGTAATAAAACAAAGATAAAAGAAGGAAAGAAAATCGCTAGAGTCGCCACAATTGCCCCCGATACTCCTAATATTTGATAACCGATAAAAGTGGCTGTGGATAACACTGGACCGGGGGTAAATTGACCCACAGCAATAGCATCTAATAATTGTTGCTGGGTTAACCATCCTTTCCCCTGCACTAAATCCCCTTCTAAAAAGGCAACTAACACATAACCACTACCAAATAAAACACTACCCACCTTGAGAAAAAATAGCCCTAATCCTGTTAATGTCGGTGGGATGTTGCTAGGAGTAGCAACCGCCGTCGCACCGCCTATTCCTGCCACAATCAGGGGAAAGGTAGCGAATTTTTTTAGGATAAACATCCCGATAATTCCGCCTAACAGTAAAGCGATAACTTCATTTAAACCTAAGATTAATAATCCGATAACTCCCAATCCGATGAAGAGTAATTGACGGGTTTTTAGTGCCTTTTTGCCTAAGCGCCAGAGTGCCTGAAAAATCACCGCAATTACTACCGGTTTAATCCAGGCAAAAATCGGAGCCACATCGGGTAAAGTCCCGTAGTTAGTATAAATCCACGCTAGAAAACCCGTAATTAACACCGCAGGAGTGATAAAACAAACCCCCGTGATTATTAAACCCGCTAAACCACCAAAAATATAACCGATATGAATGGCCATTTCCGTGGAATTAGGACCGGGAATCAGATTAGTTGCCCCCACCAAATCGAGAAATCGCTCCTTAGTCATCCAAGCGCGACGCTTAACCACTTCTTCCTCCATTAAAGCGATATGGGCAGCCGGACCGCCAAAACCGATAATCCCGATTTTGAGAAATAAAAGGGCAAGTTGCGAGAGATTAGGAGGCGATGAAGTCAGCATTTTCTGATTACCAATAGTTTTTCTAGAATCAAGTTTATATCCAAAAGAATAAGCTTAAGTTAAATTCTTGGCTAGATTTCGTCAATTCCAAAATTCCATAATTGCAAAAGTGTTTTATACAAACTCAATCATAAATATTTAATGCTCCCGTTCAAGTAAATTTTATACAAAAAAAGTTAAGAAAACTTTATAAATAATATTGATTAATTTGTCTATAATAGAACCCATTAATGCCAACTGAAACCATAATAAACCATAGACAATAATCAATTATCACAATCGATTCTAATCCATGCAAAAAAAACTCTATGGACAGCTTGCCGCCTAACACTAACCAGTTTTCAGATACCCAAGAGCCAGCAGCGAGTCCATCTCAGCGCCAAGCAGTGCCGGTCAATTATCCCGAACTGCTACCGGAATTGCTGTAGGCACTCGTCTTTTGATTTTTACAAGAGGTCTTGAGAACAGAAAAATTTGCTATACTGCTGATTAGAGTATTTATCCTCTGAATTTTTGTGTCTGCAAGAGATATTTACCACGACACTGTAAAACTTGCTTTAGAGAAGGACGGGTGGGCAATCACTCACGATCCTTTTCCACTTCAAATTGGCAAGAAGCGTTTATCCGCTGATTTGGGAGCAGAACGCTTAATCAGTGCGGAGAAAGAATTGCGGAAAATTGTCGTTGAAGTGAAAAGCTTTGTAGGACAGTCTGACGTAAAGGATTTACAGCAAGCTTTGGGGCAGTACGTCTTGTATCGTCAAATCCTTAACGAGATGAAAGTTGAGCGAGTTCTTTATCTGGCCATATCTCAGCCAACTTTTAACAGTGTTTTTAGTATAGAATTAGGGCAGGTATTGCTAAAGAATCAGATTGTGAAATTAATTGTCTTTGATGATGAAAGTGAGGTAATCGTGCAATGGATACCCGATTAAAATATCAAGGTATTATTAAGACTGTTCTCCAGAATCATGCTAACTATCGTGCTACTTTACCTGATGGCTACACTTCTCAGGTTATATTTGATGATGAACGAGGACATTATCTAGTTTTAGATTTCGGTTGGAGTGGCAATAAGTATCTCCATGCAACACCAATTCACCTTAGCTTGGTTGTCGATAAAGTCTGGATTCAATGTGATGAAACGGAGGAAGGCATAGCTACTGATTTGATGGAGGCAGGTATTCCCAAAGAAGATATAGTCCTGGGTTTTCGTTATCCTAAAATACGCAAATATACGGGATTTGCTGTGGCTTAGTGACCAGAAATGTTGAATCTGTGTATAAAACTTTATACACAAGCTTAAATTGCAAAAGTGTTTTATACAAACTCAATCATAAGTATTTAATACTACCGTTCAGGTAAATTTTATACAAAAAAAGTTAAGAAAAGTTTATAAATAATATTGATTAATTTGTCTATAATGAACCCCATTAATGCCAACTGAAACCCATCACCACCCCCCTTATTAAGGGGGGCAAGGGGGGATCAAACCTTATTAAGGGGGGCAAGGGGGGATTAATTAGAACCCCTTAGTCAACAAACCATAAACAATAATCAATTATCACAATCGATTCTAATCGATGCAAAAAAAACTCTATGGACAGCTTGCCGCCCAAGACTAACCAGTTTTCAGATACCCAAGAGCCAGCAGCGAGTCCATCTCAGCGCCAAGCAGTGCCGGTCAATTATGAGTACAGCCTCAATCTGCCGGAATTACTCAACCAGCTTGACCTCTCAGTGTTGATTTCCACCTACCAAGCGGGACGAGTGGCCAGCATTGGCACTTATCAAGGACAAATACGGGTGAGTTTCGCCCATTTTGACCAAGCAATGGGTTTAACCCGAACCGCTACCGGAATTACTGTGGGCGCTCGTCAGGCAATTTGGCATTTACCCGCCAATCGAGAGATTGCCCCCCAGATTAAACCAGAAGGGGAACAGGATATCGCCTTTTTAGCTCGCTCCTCTCACCTCACCGGTCCGATTATGGGTCATGATTTGGCCTTTGGCAGTAATCGCCTTTGGGTGGTCAATACCCTATTTAACTGTCTGGCAACTATCGAAGGAAATTGGAGTTTTCTCCCCCAGTGGAAACCGCCCTTTATTACCGAGTTAGTCCCCGGAGACCGCTGCCACCTCAATGGCTTGGCTATGGCTGAAAATAGCGGCACTCCCGCCTATGTAACGGCATTGGGGGAAACCAACGAGGAAAGCCTCTGGCGAGAGAATAAAGCTCAAGGGGGATGCTTAATTGATGTGCCGAGGGGAGAGGTGATTCTGCGGGGTTTAGCGATGCCCCATTCTCCCCGTCTTTACCAGGGTAATCTCTATTTTCTCAATTCCGGTTATGGAACCTTGAACCGTTGGCATCCCCAAACTGGCAGCACGGAAATCATCGCGGAATTGCCCGGTTTTACCCGGGGTTTAGACTGTTGGGAAGGTCACGCCTTTGTCGGGTTGTCCCAAGTGCGGGAAACGGCGATTTTTGGCGGTTTACCCCTGGATGAGCGGCGTAATCAATTGCAGTGCGGGTTGGCTATTGTCAACCTGGCCACCGGTCAACTGGTGGCAACTTTTTGGTTCAATAGCGGCGTGGAGGAGGTTTTCGCTGTCTCCGTCCTACCGGGCTACCGCAACCCGGCACTGATTGGACCGGATACCGACCTCGACGGCACTCAATCCGTCTGGATGGTGCCTTCTTTAGGGACTTAATTGTTTACTTTTCACCCTATTATTCAGGAAAAAATCATGTCAACTCCTTAAAATGACTAACCCTACTATCTTAGAAGAGCTACTAAAATTAGCAGCTACTGCTAATTCTCTCGCAGAATTTAAGCAGTCTTTGGCAAAAATCCAATAATCTTATCCTAATATCTAGAAAACGGGTTTCTTCAAGAAACCCGTTTTCTGGACTTGTGGCCATCGCCTTCTCGCCATGACCCGCTAAAATTGTCATTGTGAGGGAGTAATTGAGAGACAATCTTCAGAAACCCGTTTTCTGGACTTATGGCGAATCACCTGAATCAGTGAACAGTTGTTAGCCTTTTGGTAACTGATTCAGGTAATTGCATTTGCGTCTCTTGGTTATAATTCACAAACAGGCTATAATGTTAGTAAAACAACGTTAATCTCTAAGGTTTATCAATGACTCAAATATTGATCGAAATTCCCGACGAATTAATATCTCGTTTGCAAGAACAAAAATCCTCGGTTCAAGAGATTGTTATCAAAGCTTTGGAAAATTATGTTCAAGCTGAATTACCAGATATTACCAAGACTCGTACTTGGGAACTTTGTGGAAGTTTAGAAATTGTCCAACCTGAGCCTAAATATATTATCGGACAAGATAATCGGGGTCAAGTTGTAACTAACTACGCTGAAAACATCGATGAAATTATTTATTAAAAATTGTGGACAAAGAAATTATTGTTGATACGTCTGCTTTAATTGCCTTTTTTGTCAAATCTGAAACTCATCACGAAAGCGCTCAAAAATATTACTTAGAAAATCCTCATAATAATTGGATTATTCTCGAATCGGTATTCGATGAAACTGTTACTTGGATTCGGAGCAAGGTATCTAGTCGATCCTCAATCCAAGTGGGTCAAATACTAAGAGAAGATCATCGTTATATCAATGTGTCAGATGGCGATGATCTGGCAATATGGGAAGCTTTCTGTAAGTACAATGATAAAAAATGGAGTTACACAGATTGTTCTATTTTAGTTATGGCTCATCGTTTACAAATATTTAAGGTAAGTAGGTAGGCGTTAAAAGTTGTCAGATCCCCCCGCCTATCGGCACCCCCCTTATCAAGGGGGGCAGGGGGGATCGAACCTAAAATCCATTTTTAATTTAATTATAACCAGCTACTTATTCGCTTTTGATGATCATATTCGTCAAATGGCAGGATTAGGAATTGTTTGTGTCCCATAAACTAATAAAAATACAATTTATGAACGTCGTTCAGATTGCATATCTTGCAACAACCCACGAAACTGAGAAAATGGTTTTTTTCAAGAAACCATGAGAAAACGTCTATTTAGAAACCCGTTTTCTATATAATGTTAATTTATGTTATGGAAGTCTTGAAAAATTGGCGCTTGTTGGGCTAAAACTGTTAGCAATAAACCTTTGCGGTCAATGTCATGACTTCTACCCTGTTGCCGATTTTTCCTGCTATTGACGATGTTTTGTTCAATTTTGCTCAATCTGATGGCTTGAGTCAAGCTAATCGGGTGGATAGTGCGAGAAATCAGCGTTTAACCGCACCCGAATTAAATACTGTAGTTTTCCTCGATGCTGGTGTTACCGATTATCAAACCCTACAAGCTGGGGTAATTCCAGAAGTCGCCACCGTTATTCTCTCTCCCAATCAAGACGGAATCGAACAAATATCCACTTTTTTACAACAAAATCCCCAGATTACCACCACCACCTGTATTATTAAATCGGTGCGTTACGCTATCGCGCTTCACCCCTAAGAGTAAGCGGACAACTCAAATGAACCAAACAACAGCCAATTATGATGAACCCTGGAAAGAAGCATTAAGCGAGTATTTTGAAGCGTTTTTATACTTCTTCTTTCCTGAAGTTCACCAACTAATTGATTGGACAAAAACTCCCGAATCTCTAGAAAAAGAACTCAAACGGATTACCGCTTCAGCAAAGACAAAAAAACGTTTCGCTGACAAACTCTATAAAGTCTGGTTACTCAGGGGTGAAGAAGTCTGGATTTTGATTCATATTGAAATTCAAAGTCAATACGAAGAAAATTTCCCCCAGAGGATGTATATTTATAACTATCGGGCCTTTGATTTGTATCAGAAACCAGTTATCAGTCTGGCAATTTTAGGGGATGAACGAGTAAATTGGCGACCAGATTCCTATAATTATACTATCGCCGGCTGTGAAGTCAGCCTCAAATTCCCAACAGTCAAATTACTGGACTATGAGGAAAGCTGGTCAGAACTAGAAGCAAGTAGCAATCCCTTTGCTATAATAGTCATGGCACACCTGAAAACAAAAGCGACTACTGGGAAGCTGCCAGAACGGGAACAGTGGAAGTGGAGGTTAATCAGGGGATTATATGAAAAGGAGTTCGAGAGGGAACAGATAATTAAACTGTTTGAAATCATCGACAATATGATGACTTTATCCCCTGAATTACAGTCAAGTTTAGAGAGTAAAATCAAACAATTTGAGGAGGAAAGAACCATGCCTTTAATGAGTAATATGGAGTTACGAGGAATCGAACGCGGTACAGAAATTGGTAAGGAAATTGGTAAGGAAATAGGTAAAGAAATAGGCAAGGAAATTGGAGCGTTAGAAAATGCTCGTAACTATGTTAAAACGGTGCTGAAAACGCGATTGGGTGACATTCCAATAGAAATTGAGCAAGCTGTTGATAAAATTTCTGTATTATCGATTTTAGACGAGTTACTGAAATCGGCATTAACCGTTAATTCTTTTGATGAGTTGCATCAACTTTTAGAACAATAGTCTCAGTAATTTTCTTCTCCAATGAACCCAACAACCGCCAATTATGATGAACCCTGGAAAGAAGCATTAAGCGAGTATTTTGAAGCGTTTTTATACTTCTTTTTTCCCGAAGTTAACCAACTAATTGATTGGACAAAAACTCCCGAATCCCTAGAAAAAGAACTCAAACGGATTACCGCTTCAGCTAAGACAAAAAAACGTTTTGCTGACAAACTCTATAAAGTTTGGTTACTCAGGGGTGAAGAAGTCTGGATTTTGATTCATATTGAAATTCAAAGTCAATACGAAGAAAATTTCCCTCAGAGGATGTATATTTATAACTATCGTGCCTTTGATTTGTATCAGAAACCAGTTATCAGTCTCGCTATATTAGGAGATGAACGAGTAAATTGGCGACCAGATTCCT
>Ga0315908_10000096_pt1 | contig 69857 bp, 64 predicted proteins | sample LakEriMetagenome_12_FD_203520 | JGI IMG/M metagenome (GOLD analysis project Ga0315908, IMG submission 203520) | Freshwater fungal communities from buoy surface, Lake Erie, Ohio, United States - Buoy 4 MA124 | ecosystem: Environmental > Aquatic > Freshwater > Lake > Lake biofilm | place: USA...
GAGAGCTTTTGCATCGAGTTTCGGAACGATATGGGCTGCGGCATTCCAGAAGGCGGTGTCGAGTGTCTGATAGAAAACGAATTCACCAATCGTACTCTTGAAATACTCCTGCAGATCCCAAAGATCTTCTGTTCTGAGGCCATTCTCATGTTTCCCAGTCGCCATGGATTCGAATTTGGCGAGATGAGCTTGCAGATCGACGCCGCTTAGTTCGCTGCCTTCATATTTGTTGGGGTTACAGTCGAAATAATAGGCATTGCAAATAATTTTGAGGATGTCTGCATGGCTCAGGAGTCGCAGACAGACCGGGTATCCGCCCGGCGTAGTTATTTTCTGGGTTGTAAATCGCGTGACAAGACCGGTTGCTTCCTGGTTCTTGTCGGGATTGATTTTCAGCATGTAGGATGTGTCTTCATGGCCGTCGAAAACAGCCATGAGTTCTTCCCCCTGCGGGGCTGCCAGAACGCCTACAAGATGACTTTTGCCAACTTGGGATGGCCCGAAGACTGCAACGCACATGGATCGGTCTGCTGCAGATACGAGTTTTTCTGCGTCAACCGCCAAGCTGCGTATGTTTCTTTCGAGGCTTTTTCGAACACTCCCGACACGCTCTTGGTTGGCAGGTTCGGCAAGCCAGCCTGCTGCATGCCTGAGCGCGTTTTCGGTTTTCGATGCGGCCGCTTTGAGATCTTCCAAAGCCATATTTGCTCTCGCTTCAGGAAATGGTCAGGACGCCCGTATCGAGCCAATAGCCGCCGTCATCCTGCAATGTGTGCAAGGTTAGGGACATGCTTCTGCTCATCGGGCCATCATCATTGTCGAGTGCTTCGCTGATCCGCAGCTCTTCTTTCTGGGCTTCGGCTTCAAGCGCACGGTCGAGATAATTGCGTTCGTCTTCTTCGACCTCTTCTGGGGATTCGCGCTCAAGGAAAACGCGGATCGGCAATTGGATGTTCTGCTTATTTCCGGCTTCCAATTGCAGCATATAAAGAGGCGTTGCCGTCCAGCGCTCGAATGGAAGCTGCCGGAAGCCAATCCGCATTTTTGAGTGGAACTTGATTTCTTTTTCCGCGATCTGGCCTGGAGCGATCGGCTGGTCATTGTGGAAAATGACATTGTTGTTGAGAAGGCGGAGATCCTGCTCGAGCGGGCCAATAAAGCCGGCGGTTGAACGCATCCGCAGGCCTTTTGAGTAAAGGGTGAAATTGGTCAATTGATGATCGGCAAGTGCGCATAGCATGCAGCCGACAGCAGCAGTGGTTTTGGGGTCATCAATGCGCCCGTCGCCATTGCCGGAGAAAGGATACCATTGTCCGGGCAGATATTCATTCAGGGGGATCACGCGCTCCGGGCTGACCGCCAATTGGTTGCGGAACATGTCCACAACTGCAGGCAGGCAGGTCGGGCGACCGGTCAGCAAGACGATATCGCAATCGAAATAGCTGATGATCTCGCCGAAGTTTTTGAAGACAGGCTCCAGAACCGAAGTGCAGGCTTTTTCGACAGCGCGCATGTCAATCGTGAATGAGCAATCCGAGATCTTGAAGTCTTTAGCGCCAAGGGCAGCGGCCGAAGCCTCGAGATAAGATGTGAAACGGCTCTCCAGGCTTGCATCTTGTTGACCGCGATTCAGAAGTTCGGCGATCGGGAATTGTCGGCTCGATTGACGCTCTGCCAGAGATGATGTTTCCGCCAGCCGCAGAATGGCCAGTCCCAGCGGGACCAGAACGCGCAAGGTGAATTGGCGTCGCAAATGGCGTTCCTGTTCCGCCATACCGATCTGTTCGCCCTCGAAACGCGATTTCAGGAATTCGCGTGCACGGACCAGTCCGCATTCGGTGAGACGCTGCTCGATAGCAGGCAAGACATGGCGCTGGATCACCTGGCGCAAAATATCATCGCCAGCGATGCGGAAGCCTTCGCGGAAGGATTGAACGGGCTGTATGGCGCGGTCTTCTTCCGGATAATAAGTTGTGATCATCAGGTCGGTGGTGCCACCGCCGACATCGATTGAAGCGATACGCAGCGATGGCTTCTTTTGCGCCGATGGATCTGGCTCTTTGTCAATTTCCGCAACGGGGCGTGGGCGCCCGGTAATTTCAAAGAATTTTGTGATCGATCCGCCGAATTTGCGTGCAATCTCTCCATATAGATAGATGAAGTGAACGCAGCTGGCTTCATCCAGATCCAGTTTCACCTTGGGCGGCATATGGTGGGTCGGTTCTTTCTTTTCCCATCCCATCATGTCCCACAGGAGATCCACGCCGCTTTGAGCCCGCATTTTCATGATGCGCTGTTCATGAACAGGCATGGATGTGGGCAGAGTGAAGAAAATGCGCTTGATTTGTCGCGGAAGATCTTTTTGCCCACGTTGCGAGCGTACGCCGGGATTGTTGACCATCGTCATGGCCTGCCAGACAATTTCGGCAACCATGAAAGAAAAGAACGATGAACGCGAATAGGCAAATCGGCTGGCAGGTTGATCAATGAAGGGTTTGTCTTTTCGGCTGGTGATCTTCTTCGTGAAAAGGCCGCGATAATCCTCAACACAACTGAGGACGTCACCCATCATATTTGTGCATTTGAAAATGGCGTTCTCGATTGGGGCGGCGACATGTTTGCTATTGCCAAGCGCGCCGTTAAATTTCCAATCCTGATTTGAAGACACATTGTCCCAAAGATAACGCTTTGGGCTCGACATGCCTGAGATCGCTTCCGTGCCTTCGGCTCTGGCGCGATATCGCGCCGCTTCCGGGCCGACGCGAACGGGGCTTGGCCAGAAGAAAGCCTTGCTTCCGCGCCCCGACAGGCGCGACAGGTCTTCGCGACCGAAATTGGCAGCAACAAGCTCGACATGGCTCTCGAATGGTTTTGAATAGGTTGTTTCTGGTTGCCCGAGATCGCGCAGTTCAAGCACCATTGAATTGCTGAGTTTGACCTCGCGCTCATTTGGAAAGCGTTCGATCAAAAGTCCGCAGGTGCGTGAGTTGCCGATATCGATAATCAGGTCGACATCGACAAAAGTCGGCGCATTTGCCGATATTGTATCGATGAAACGGACAGCGGGCGGGTTGACCACAAGGTCGATGAATTCCAGAAAAGTAAAATAGCGCGCCGCATGTTCAAATTGGGGGCCTTCTTTATCTATAATGATCGGACGGCCGGGGCGCTTGGCCTGCAGCATTTCGAAATGCAAATCCTTGAGCCAGGTCAGAACCCAAGCTTGGTGGTCGTAAATGGCGCCTGTTGTCTCATTCACTTTCGGGTCGGAGACAAACCACGCATTGGCGTCCATGCGTGGAACGAAGCGAAATTCATGCGCATTCTGGGCATCGTCGAATGATGGCGCCGTATAGGGCCTGTTGGCGAGAGGCGGCGGCAGGAGCTCTGTATCAAAGGCAAAAGTGATCTGGTGCGTTCCCTTTTGCGCCGATCCTTCGGTGTTTTTCACCACGCGCACGCGCACCCAATTGGTCGGGCCCCGGTCAAAGCGGTCTTGCCCATCAGCTCCCGATCCGATCAGGCGCAGATAGGGGACAGGCACCCATTTATCGAGGAAGGGTTCGATCGCTTTCTGTTTTTTGATGTCATAGGGCTCACCATCGCCCTGAACGCGCTTGGGCGCGTCGCCATCGGGATCATCGAATTTCCAGTTGGGATGTAGCTCGATGTCGGATTTTGTCGCGCGTTCGACAAAGCTCCTCGAAAAGTTCGGCGACTTTTCGAGATCGAAATGATCCGTGACAAACTGGATTCCGGTGCGCGGAACAATGCTGATCGACTGACGCATGATCTTATTCCGTAAAAACCTTGATGATTTTCTTCTGTCGCAAATCGCTGATCGTGCCGGTCAGGTTTTCCTCGGCGGTACCGCGACGAATGCGAATGTTGAAAGGGATTTCTGGCCGTTTGTCCGTGCGGCGGTAGTAAAGCTCGACAGCAATCTTGTATTCGCCGCGCGGAGGCGGGTTCGCCCAGATGATGTTTTCCACCGGTGTGAGTGAGCCGAATTTGGCTTCATTTCCTGCAATCATCGGGTTCATGTCGATGTCGAGTTCGCCGCCGCCGCATCCACTGCGGCTATTGGCGCCGATGTTTCCGCTCTCACAGATCACGTAGAGATCAAGATCGGCATCGCCTTCCCACGAGAGTGAGATCTGGAGCGATCCGGAGCGCGCTCTTGCATTGTCGAGCCGCATTTGCATGTCGGGCGCCTGCGGCGGCGGCGTCTGTTGCGCTTGCTGCGGCGACTCCTGCGTCGGCTGCGTCGGCTGCGCTTGCTGTGGCGGTTCGCATTGTCGCAGGCGGTCCTGCAATTGCTTTTCGAGATCTTGCAATTGCTGCAGCAATTGCGCGCCGCGATCGGCCTCTGGCGTGCGCGGAGCAGTTGTCGTCGGCGCATTGGCGCGCGGCGCACTGCCAGTGCTCACATTTGTGCTGCATGTGATGGCGATTGGATTTCGGACGGCCCCGAGGAAGGGGATGCTGAAATAGCAGACGGTGAGCAAAAGCCATATCAGCAGGCCGAGAAGAATGGCAAAGGCAGTCCATAATGCGATAGGCAGCCAGCGCAGGCGTGTATGCCATGGCGCTTCGCTTGTTGTTTGCGTGGTGACAATTACCGGCGTTGCGGCTGCAACAGGTGTTGAGAGAACGACGGTGGTTGGGTTTTCTGCAGGTTGTTGCGGCAGGCGCATGCCAATAACAGTGCGTGTTTCAACAACATCCTCTTTGGCAAATCCCCAGGCGACGAGAACCGGCTGGCCATTGACAAGATAGATGAAGTCTTCGCCCGGCACATTCACTGCATTGAGCAGAGCGTTGGCGATATTTTTTTCTGCCGATGTGCCGCCATCCATCTCGCGGGCGGCTGTTTCAACTTGTGAGCGTATCTGCTGAATTTTAGCCAATGCGCCTGCGCGCTCGTCGGGCGTGAGATCGGCCATCGATTTGGCATCGACAGCGCCTTGAACATACCAATCGATCCGCCGCTCATCGGATGTGATCACCGGTTCGGCCAGCAATGCGGCCGCTTCTTCGCTGACGCGGGTGCGCATCAGACCGCAGATTCGCTCAAAAGAGCGATCGGCTGCGCTTCCCAGCGGTCGCAGTCCCAGCAATGGTGTGGAGGCGATACGGGTGCTTTCCATTATGGCCTCCCGCTCGTAGTGCCAGAAGCTGTGCAGGCCGTTGCTGCTCGGAATGGAATTCCGTGCTGGTTCAGAAACGCGCGCAAGCCCGCTCCTTCAATCGAGAAGTTGCCGTATAATTGTTTTTCGGCATCGGCCCTGATGAATGTGTTGATGCCAACCACATTGCCGCAAGCATCAACCAGCGGGCCGCCGCTATTGCCGGGTGAAATGGTCGCTGTATGCGCCAACACGCCGACGCCCATTTGTTGGCGTGCCGTAATCACGCCTTGTGTGACTGCCATTTGTGGAACAGAGGACATGTCGCCATCAATCAGGCGCTGGAAACCCGCATCCGTTTCGACAATGAAGGCAGGATAGCCTGCTGCAGTGACCTGTTTCAGGCGCTCGGCGCCCTCGCCGATCGACAATGGTTCGCCGATATTGCGATCGAGTGTCAGGACGGCGAAGTCTTCATTTCCCGCGTCGCTGTCTGCGCTCATGGCGAGCCTGCGGGCGACTTGCGGAGCGGGAAGTTTTTTCCCGAAGACGAAAATTTTGCCTTCTTCAGCCTTTTCGATCACATGGCGGTTTGTCGCAATATGTCGCGGCGTGATGAAAAAGCCCGTGCCTATGCCAAGACCCGTGCTTGTCGGCGTGAGGATCAGCACGGTTGCGCGGTCGAGTTTCTCGACCAGATTGTCGGGACTTGAGGCTTGCGCCTGCTCGTTTACGCCTGGCTGTCTGCTCGAAGAATTCGGGCCCTGCTCTCGCGCGCCATCGCGCTGTGGTGTGATTGGCAGAGCTGTTGCGGGCATGCGGCAGACATTGCCATTCAGCGCATCGCGCAGGATTGCAATTCTTTCTTCGAGCGAGGAATTAATGTCGCGTTGGAAGTTGGAGAGCGATCCGCTGCTGCTTGGTTTTGGGAACCACCAATTCAATGCGGCGCCGAAGAGAAGCAGAAGCAGCAAAAGGACAGCGAGCGAGGCGAGCAACGGTTGAAGCCATTTTTGCCGCCAGTCCTCATGGCCGGAATCAAAGGTGCTGGTTGTATGGACATGGTGGATCGTTGCAGCGGTAGGTGCAGCTCCAACGACGTTGACCGTCTGATGGCCAGCCGTCTCACCGGCAAAGGCTCCGGCCATTGGCCCTTGAGCGCTATGGGTGATGGTGGTGGCTGGTGGCAGCGCATTTGGATCGTAAACAAGGTTTCCGACAATCCCGAGTCCGGGGGCCAGAGCGGCTTGTGATGCTTTGCGAAATCCCCAATTCACCAGGCAGATTTTGCCGCCGACCAGAAGAATGTCCTGCGGGGAGGGAACTTCGAAACAATCGCGTATCGTGGCGCCGTAGATCTCATGTGTGAAAGCCGGCGCAATTTGTTCTCTGGCCCTGCGCAGCAATGCGCGCGCATTTGCCTTTGAATTTTCATCAAGAGATGCGTAATCGACCACAAGGCCTTCTTGTGCCGAATACCATGAAATTGTCTTGGCTGAATCGCCTGCGCCGTGACTCAGCACTGGCTCAGCGAAAAAAGCAGCGGCATCCTTGCCGCAACTCTCAACGATCGATTCAATGAGCTGAGAATATTGCGCATGAACCGGAGCACCGAGACACAAAAGGGACACCAGCCCCTCGACGCGATTGCTCCGGAGAAAGAAATTATTCTCCGAGGCCATAATGAAGTCCGATCCCCGAGCCATTCTCTTGTTGTTTGCGTCGGCATGCGGCCGCAGGCTCGATGGTTCTATTGAACCTTATCTTTGCCATTATTGACAGGGTTTTATCGGGAAAACATCATTGTTTTAAGCAATTAAGAGATAATTGGTTCGCGTTTATGGGCGTCTTTCGAAGCCGCGCAGCGGATTTTGAGAAGGCCTGACAGTTTTAGTTTCTTAAATTGTTACATACGTGTCTGTTTGTTATCGAACCAGATACAATTGCTGGCTGCATCTCGCGCATCAAGGCCACGCTGAACATTCGTTGGCGATCTATATGCGCCATTCACTGCCAGATCGGTTTGTTGAGCCGTTCCGCCGGGCGACCGCATGATGAAATAGCAATATTGACGGTGGGGAACATCGCTCCCTGAGAGAAATTGATAACCCGTGGTGACCTCGCCCCCGCGATACGGCACGGTTTTGAAGACAGTATAACTTGTCGCAACAGGCTGGCCGTTGCGATCTGTCATGGGGCCTGATCTTTGCGCATTGTTGGGCGCTGGTGCTGCTGGTGGAGGTGGCGGCGTCGGCGGTTCCTGCAGGCGAACACTGGCATTTGGATCGATGCCGACATTGCCGGTGACGGTCACTTTCGCGTCCGGATCGAGGCGCACGATTGCGTCGCGCGTATCCAGTTGGACCGATGAATTCTTATCCAAAACGACAGTCAGAGGTGTGCGTGTCAGGGCGCGCGAGATGGAATCCCCGATCCTGTCGGCGGAAGATCCGCGCTCGAGAAGATGCGAATAGCCCAGAAAAGCCAGCGCTAAAGCCGCGCCAAAACCGAGTGCCACGGCGCCGATGCCGAACATTCTGTACATGAAGGCAAGCGCCACGGCACGTTCCGCGCCTGCAGCTGCAGGAGAATGTTCAGGTGTATTGGGGTTTTGTGGCAAGAAAGTTGGACCAGGCGCAGAGAACAGTTTCTCTATTGTTTTGTCTCTCGATCAACAAATCAAGAGACGCGAACCGCAAATTCAGACCAGACGCAGAGTGTAAGGGAATCTGAAACATTTCTAATGCCTCAAACGGGCCAAATCCGCTGATGGAAGATTAGCCTCGTTTGATCCAGCACTCGCGCGGGAGAGGGAAACTGTGAGCAATAGCCTTGGTGCAATTGCGTTGATGCCGGTATTTTTTCTGTGACTGTCCGACGGCCGGAATGCGCACCATCTGGATTGGCCAAACGTCAGATGATGATCCGATTATTATTTTTATTCATGACGATAATGATTGCTTGCGCCAGTATCATCGGCAGATGCAGAAGCGCCGATGGCGATGTGCGGCAGCCAGCCCGCCATGACGTGCCCTTTCTGCCCGAGCTCAAGGCTGCTGGTGTGCCCCTCGCCATTGATTCCTGCCCGCAGGTGGGTAATCTCTGCGCCCGATCCGGCGGGGCGGGGGTGGGGTTGTCCCCTCCGCTGCCGCCATTTTCGAAATAGGCGTCGGATGTCCGTCAGGATTGCGACACGGCTCCACAGGCATAACAAGGAAAGAACATGAAACTCGCGAGCTTCAAGGCGCCCAACGGCACATCGACATATGGATTGGTCAATGGCGACCAGGTGATTGACCTTGGCGCAGAGCGCCCGAATGCGCGCTCACTCCAGGCTTTCATCGATACGGATGAATTCCGCTCCGGCAAGATCGCGCCAAAGGGCCCAAGCTACGCGCTCTCGCAAGTGACGCTCGAGCCGCTGATCCCCAATCCCGGCAAGATCATATGCGTCGGTCTCAATTACAGCGAGCACATCAAGGAAACCGGCCGCTCGGATTCGGAATTCCCGGTCCTCTTCCTGCGCACCGCTTCCTCGCAGGTTGCTCACGGCCATCCGCTCGTGAAGCCGAAAAATTCCGATCGCTTCGATTATGAAGGCGAGCTGGCGCTCGTCATCGGCAAGCGCGGCCGTCATATTTCGGAAAAAGACGCCATGTCCTATGTGGCCGGCTATTCCTGCTACAATGACGGATCGGTGCGCGACTTCCAGCGCCATACGCATCAATATACGCCGGGCAAGAATTTCGATCAGACCGGCGGTTTCGGCCCCTATCTCGTCGGCCCCGATGCGATTGTCGATCGCAAGCAGACTTTCCTCATCACGCGTGTGAACGGGCAGGAAGTGCAGAAGGCCGCTCTGGCGCAGATGGTTTTCTCGATCGAAGAAATCATCTCTTATGTCTCGAGCTATACGACGCTCGAGCCGGGCGATGTCATCGTCACCGGCACGCCGGGCGGCGTTGGCGATCGTCGCACGCCTCCGCTTTACCTGCGTGCCGGCGACAAGGTCACGGTTGAAGTCACCGGCGTCGGCATTCTCGAAAACGGCGTCATCGACGAGGCCTGATCGGATCAACGCTAAAATTTCGGGCGCCCCGCCGCTGGTCGTGCGGGGCGTTCGTGTGTCTGACAATCCGGTGCTTTTGCAAGATCTGCATGAGCACCTCTTTTTAAAGCCCATATCGGGAGCACGCGATGGATAAAAATGCCAATTCAGCTTGGGGCAGCGATGTCGTCGCCGATCTTCTTCGCGCGCTTGATTATCCCTATGCGGTGATTGTGCCAGGTGCGAGTTTCCGCGGGCTGCATGATTCCATCGTCAACAGGCTCGGCAATGAAAATCCGAAGCTCGTGACTTGCCTGCATGAAAACCATGCGGTCACCATTGCCGATGGCTATTCGCGTGTCACCGAGACACCGCTGATCGTCATTCTGCATTCCAATGTCGGGGTGATGAATGGCTCCATGGGCATTTACAATGCCTGGTGCGATCGCCGTCCGATGCTCATTCTTGGCGCGACCGGTCCCGTCGATGCCCATCATCGCCGTCCATGGATTGATTGGGTGCACACGTCCAAGGATCAGGGCGCGATGATCCGCTCTTATGTCAAATGGGACGATCAGCCCGCTTCAGCCGAAGCAGCGGTGGAATCCATTCTGCGCGCCGACCAGATCACGCGCTCATTGCCCAGCGCACCGGTCTATATCTGTCTCGATGCGCATATGCAGGAGGGCAAGCTGGATCGCGACGTGCAAGTTCCGCCCGTCTCGCGTTACAAGCCTGCACCGATGGCATCGGCAAGCGAAAGACAGATTGTCGAGATCGATCGCGCTTTGCGTGCGGCGAAAAATCCGCTGATCCTGGCTGGCCGCGTCTCGCGCGATATGAAGGCCTGGCAGGCGCGCATTGCTTTTGCCGAACATTATGGCGCGCATGTCCTGTCATCGCTCAACAATGCGCCGGCCTTTCCGGTCACGCATCCTTTGCATGTGCTGCCGCCCGCAGGCGACAAGCCGAGCGCGGCGGAAACCGATCTCATTGCGGCAAGCGATCTCATCCTGTCGCTCGATTGGCTCGATCTGGCAGGCTTCCTGCGCGCACGCACGGGGCGTCCGCAGACGCAGCTTCCGCTCGACACGCAGATCATTCATGCCTCGGTGGATAGCGCGCTTCACAATGGCTGGAGCATGGATCTGCAGGCCCTGCCGGCGGTCGACATGCCTGTTGCCTGTCATCCCGATGCGCTTGTCGAACAATTGCTCGCCCATGGCGGCGAGCGCGTCACGCGCGCGCGTGTTACCGGCCCGGCGCATTGGCGCGCTGCGCCCCAAAAGCCTGCAGGCGCCCGTTTCGATCTGCGCTCCATGGCGGATGCAGTGGCGCAATGGAGCGCCAATCGCAAAGTGACATTCGCGCGCCTGCCGATCGGTTGGCCGCAGGATGCGCTCGCCTTCGAACATCCGCTCGATTTTCTCGGCAAGGATGGCGGCGGTGCTGTGGGAACCGGCCCTGCCCATACGGTGGGTGCGGCTTTGGCGCTCAAGGGCAGCGATCGCATTGTAACCGGCATCATTGGCGACGGCGATTTCCTCATGGGCATGAATGCGCTCTGGACGGCATCGAACCAGAATTTGCCGATGCTGCTCATCGCCGCCAACAATCGCTCCTATTACAACGACGAAGTTCATCAGGAGCGCGTCGCGATCCAGCGCGGGCGTCCGGTCGAGAACAAGGGCATCGGCCAGAAGCTCGACAATCCCGCGGTGGATCTCTCGCAGATCGCCGCCGCCCAGGGTTTTGAGACGCAGGCCCCGGTCATGTCGGCCAGCGAACTGGCGCAGGCGCTTGAGGCAGCAGCCCGCGTGGTTGGTGCAGGCGGGCGCTATTTCATCGATGCACGTGTCGAGCCCGGCTATATGAGCTGATCTTTTTGCCGGGCGCATTTTTCTGCGCCCGGACATTTATTTTTGACTGGCGCGCGGGCGGGGAAAAGCTAGGCTCCATAGAGGCAGGGCGCAAAAGAACGTCAGCCGGGAGGAACAGATGAAAAAATTCAATGCCGGTTTTGCGCGCGCCGCATGTCTCGCAGCGGGTCTTTCCCTTTCGCTGGCCAGCCAGCCGGCCATGGCGCAAGGCGCTGCGGATGATTTTTACCGCGGCAAGGATGTGCGCATTTTGATCGGTGCCGGCGTCGGCGGCACTTACGGGCTTTATGCGCAACTCGCCGCGCGCCATATGGGCAAACATATTCCCGGCAATCCGACGCTCGTTCTTCAGACCATGCCGGGGGCGGGCGGCAATGTGGCGCTCGCCTATTCCTATACGGCAGCGCCGAAGGACGGCACGCTCATTCACCTCATTCATTCCGATGTGTTGTTTGAGACGCTGCTCAATCCGGCGGTCAAGTTCAACGCCAAGGATTATCTTTTCATCGGGCGTATCGCCGATGCGGATTCCGTCACACTCTCAACGCGCGCCTCGGGCATCAAGACGATTGACGATGCGAAGACGCGCGAAGTCACCATGGGCTCGACCGGCATCACCAATGTCTTCTCGCTCTCGGCCTTGATGATGAACCGCACGGCGGGCACGAAATTCAAAGTGATCGCCGGTTACAAGGGCGCTTCCGATATTGCCATTGCGATGGAACGCGGCGAGCTCGACAGCAGCGGCATGTCGCTGGCCAATGCTCTCACCTTGCATGGCGACAAGCTGAAAACCGGCGATTTCCAGCCGGTTTTTGCCATTTCCTCAAAACGCCTGCCGGAATTCCCAAATGTTCCGGCGATGACGGAATTCGGTTCGCCTGAAGACAAGATCCTGATGGAAATCTATGTTTCGACAGGCGAGCTCGGTCGGCCGCTGGCCTTCCCGCCCGGCGTCTCGGCGCAGCGCCTTGCCATCATGCGCGAAGCCTTTACGAAAATGATGAAGGATCCCGATTTCCTGGCCGAGACCAAGAAAGCCGACATACCGGTTTCGCCGATGAGCGGCGAGGATATGGCGGTCTATGTCAACAAGGTCATGTCGGCGCCGGCTGCGCAGATCGAGGCCGCACGCAAATTGCATGCGGAACTGATTGCCAGCAAATAGCCAAACCGGATTCCGTCTGAAAGCCCCGGAGCGCAGGCTTCGGGGCTTTTTATTGGGCGCTTGTGTCGCTGCGGCGCTGGCGCAAAGTCTCTGCCGATTGGCGCACAATCTCTGAAATCTGCGCCAATTGTTCAGCCAGCGGACTCGATTTGCGCCAGATCATGCCGATTGTGCGCGATGGGCAGGGATCTCCAAAGCGTGTGACCGAGACGGCGGCTGAGCGTGTCTCAATCGGCACGGCCATTTCAGGAATCAAGGTCACGCCGATTCCCGAACCCACCATTTGCACAAGTGTGGAGAGCGATGTGCCATCGAGGGATTCGCGCGGCAGCGATGAATTCATCTTGCAGAAGGCGAGCGCCTGATCTCTGAAACAATGACCCTCTTCGAGCAGCAGCAGACGCATGTTCTGCAACATGTCGATGCTTGGCACGGTGCGATCATCGCCGTCGCGCGGGCGCACGAGCATGAATTCTTCCGAGAACAGGGCCACTTCCTCGAAAGAGGGTTCGGAGACCGGCAAAGCAACAATGGCCGTGTCGAGCCGGCCTTCCGACAATTCCTGGATCAGTCTTTGCGTCACGGTCTCGCGCACGCGAATGTCGAGCCCGCCATATTGGCGGGTCAGATTGGCGATAATGGTGGGCAGCAGATAGGGCGCGATGGTGGGAATGACGCCGATGCGCAAACGCCCGGCCAGGCGCGCCTGCGAGGCGCGGGCAAGATCGGCAAGCTCGTCCACCGAGCGCAGGATTTCGCGGGCGCGCAGATTGAATTCCTCGCCCAGACTCGTCAGCGAAATCTGTCGCGCACCGCGCTCGAACAGGGCCGCGCCCAGCGTCTCCTCCAGTTCCTTGATCTGCATGGAGAGGGCCGGCTGGGAAATGGCGCAGGCATCGGCAGCGCGGCCGAAATGGCCTGTGCGGGCCAAAGTTTCAAAATAGCGAATTTGCTTGAGCGTGATGTTGATCATAAGCCTAGCTTATCGTTGCGATCAGAAAATAAAAATTAAACTAATTGACGACCTCTGGTAAAGAGAGCCCAGAGGCGGGAATCGACCGCGCTTGGACAAAGGAAAAAGCCATGGACGGAGACAAGATGGGCGCCGGCAAATGCCCGGTCATGCATGGTGGCGGCCCGAACGCCACATTCGGCAGCCGCACCAACAAGGATTGGTGGCCGAACCAGCTCAACCTGAACATCCTGCACCAGCACACTGCGCTGTCCAACCCGATGGGCGCGGCCTTCAGCTACGCCCAGGAATTCAAGAAGCTCGATTACGCCGCCTTGAAAAAGGACCTGCAGGCGCTGATGACGCAATCGCAGGAATGGTGGCCGGCCGATTGGGGTCATTACGGCCCCTTCTTCATCCGCATGGCCTGGCATGCCGCCGGCACTTATCGCACCGGCGATGGTCGTGGTGGCGCAGGCACTGGCGCCATGCGCTTTGCGCCGCTCAACAGCTGGCCGGACAATGGCAATCTCGACAAGGCGCGCCGCCTGTTGTGGCCGATCAAGCAGAAATACGGCAACCAGATTTCCTGGGCCGATCTTTTCGTTCTCACCGGCAATGTCGCTCTTGAATCCATGGGCTTCAAGACCTTCGGCTTCGGTGGCGGTCGCGCCGACATCTGGCAGCCTGAAGAAGACATTTACTGGGGTGTTGAAGACACCTGGCTCGGCGACAAGCGCTACAGCGGCGACCGCGATCTCGAAAACCCGCTCGCGGCCGTGCAGATGGGTCTCATCTACGTCAATCCGGAAGGTCCGAACGGCAAGCCCGATCCGATCGGTTCGGGTCGCGACATTCGCGAGACTTTTGCGCGCATGGCGATGAATGACGAAGAAACCGTCGCGCTCGTGGCCGGCGGCCATACATTCGGCAAGGCGCATGGCGCGGGCGATGCAGCCCATGTCGGCGCAGAGCCGGAAGCCGGTGCGATCGAGGCCATGGGCCTCGGCTGGCTCAGCACTTATGGCAGCGGCAAGGGCGGTGACGCCATCACCAGCGGCATTGAGGGCGCGTGGAAGCCAAACCCGACCAAATGGGACATGGGCTATTTCCAGATGCTCTTCAAATATGAGTGGGAGCTGACCAAGAGCCCCGCCGGTGCCTGGCAGTGGACGCCGAAGAATTGCGAAGCGGCGGATATGATCCCGGCTGCGCATGATGCTTCGAAGAAGCACCCACCGATGATGACGACCGCCGATATGGCGATGCGCATGGATCCGGCTTACGAGAAAATCTCGCGCCGCTATCTCGAAAATCCGGCGCTCTTCGCCGATGCTTTCGCGCGCGCCTGGTTCAAGCTGACCCATCGCGACATGGGTCCGCGCGTGCGCTATCTCGGCCCGGAAGTCCCCGGCGAAGTGCTGATCTGGCAGGATCCCGTTCCCGCCGTCGATCACAAGCTCGTCGATGCGGCGGATGTCCGCGCGCTCAAGGCGAAGATCCTCGCCACGGGCCTGTCGGTTTCCGATCTCGTCTCGGTGGCCTGGGCTTCGGCCTCGACTTTCCGCGGTTCCGACAAGCGTGGCGGCGCCAATGGCGCGCGCATCCGTCTTGCGCCGCAGAAGGATTGGGAAGTCAACCAGCCGGCGCGTCTGGCCAAGGTTCTCGATGCGCTGCAGGCCGTGCAGAAAGACTTCAATGCCGGCGGCAAGAAGATCTCTCTGGCCGATCTGATCGTGCTCGGCGGTTGCGCAGGCGTTGAGGCGGCTGCCAAAAAGGCAGGTCACGATGTGGAGGTTCCCTTCACGCCGGGCCGCACGGATGCGACGCAGGATCAGACAGATGCTGAATCCTTCGCCGTTCTCGAGCCGGCAGCCGATGGCTTCCGCAATTACCTCAAGAAGGATTTTTCGGTCGCCCCGGAAGAGATGCTCGTCGATCGCGCGCAGCTCCTCACGCTCACGGCGCCGGAAATGACGGTTCTGCTTGGCGGCCTGCGTGTTCTGGGCGCCAATGTCGGACAATCCAAGCATGGCGTCTTCACGAAAAATCCCGAAACGCTGACCAATGACTTCTTCGTCAATCTGGTCGACATGGGAACAGCATGGAAGCCGACAGGCTCGAATGCTTATGAGGGCCGCGACCGCAAGTCGGGCGAAGTGAAATGGACCGCAACGCGCGTCGATCTCGCTTTCGGCTCGAATTCGCAGCTGCGCGCTTTGGCCGAGGTTTATGCGCAAAACGACAACAAGGCGAAATTCGTCGCCGATTTCGTTGCTGCCTGGCACAAGGTCATGAATCTCGATCGTTTCGAGATCGCCTGACACCAACAGGCCCGGAGCCCGCTACGCGGCTTCGGGCCTTTCGGCTTGGTCCCCTGAAGCTGAGAGAAGCGCCCCGCAGCACAGCTCCGGGGCGTTTTCTTTTTGCCGATTTGATTTCAGCGCGCCAGGCCCGATAATCGGGGCAGGGCGAACAGGCGAGCACTTATGAGCTTTTGCGACGTCATCATCATCGGCGCCGGCCATAATGGCCTCACCTGCGCGGCCTATCTCGCCCGCGCAGGCCTGTCGGTGCATTTGGTGGAGGCCCGCCATATTGTCGGCGGCGCGGCGGTGACGGAAGAATTTTATCCCGGTTTCCGCAATTCGGTCGCCTCTTATACGGTTGGCCTGCTCAATCCGAAAATCATCCGCGATCTCGATCTGCATGCGCATGGATTGCGGATCGTCGAGCGCGGCGCGATGAATTTTCTCCCCGGTGCAAATGGCGATTATCTGCTGACGCGCGCCGGGCATATGCAAACCGACATTGCGCGCCTCTCGGCCAAAGATGGCGCTGCTTATCCCGCCTATGCAGCCGAGATCGACCGGGCTGGCGATATTTTGCGCGGGCTTCTTCTGCGCACGCCGCCCAATCTGCCGCATGGCGGGCGGCTCGATTGGTTGCACGAGACGATCCATGCACTGGCGCTTGGTCGTTCCATGCGCGGCCTCGATCGCACCGGGTTCATTGCGCTGCACGATCTGATGACACGCGCTGCCGGCGATTATCTCGACCGCTGGTTTGAGCATGATCTCGTCAAGGCGCTGTTTGGTTTCGATGCCGTGGTCGGCAATTTCGCCTCGCCCTACACGCCGGGTTCCGCCTATGTGCAATTGCATCACACATTCGGCGAGGTGAATGGCAAGCGCGGTGTCTGGGGTCATGCGATGGGCGGCATGGGCGCGATCACGCAGGCCATGGCAAAAAGCGCTGCGGCTGCTGGCGCAAAGATCAGCACACAATCGCCGGTGCGCGAAGTCATTGTCGAAAAGGGCAGGGCTTGCGGCATTGTGCTCGACAACGGCACGGCGCTGCGCGCCCGCGCCATTGTCGCCAACGTCAATCCGAAACTTCTCTATACGAAACTCGTTCCGGGCGATGCGCTGGACAATGATTTCCTGTCGCGCATTCATTCTTTGCGCATGCAATCGGCGACATTCCGGATGAATGTCGCACTCAGCCAATTGCCCGATTTTTCAGTTCTGCCGGGATCGGCCCCCGCGCTCCATCACAGCGCCGGCATCATCATTGCGCCTTCGCTCGCCTATATGGATCGCGCTTATTGCGAGGCACGCCTGAAGGGCTGGAGCAGCACGCCCATCGTTGAAATGCTTATTCCCTCGACGATTGACGATTCTCTCGCGCCGCCCGGTGCGCATGTTGCAAGCCTGTTCTGCCAGCACACAATGTTCGATCTTCCCGATGGCAAGACGTGGGCAACATGCCGCGAGGAGGTTGCCGATCTGATGATTGCAACCATCGACAATCATGCGCCGGGCTTTGCCGCCAGCGTCATTGCGCGGCAGGTTCTGAGCCCGCTCGATCTTGAAAATATTTTCGGCCTGACGGGCGGCGATATTTTTCACGGCGCTTTGGGGCTCGACCAGCTCTTCTCCGCCCGACCTCTGCTCGGCCATGCCGATTATCGCGGGCCTTTGGCGGGTCTTTATCTGTGCGGCGCCGGCGCACATCCAGGCGGTGGCGTGACGGGCGCACCCGGACATAATGCAGCGCGCGAAATCATCAGCGATTTAACCGGCGGCTGGCGCGCACGCCTCGCCGCCGGATGGCGCTGAGATTGGCCCCAATCAGTCGAACAATTCCTCGAGGAAAGATTTGCGCCGCTTCTGGTAGCGCGGATCGTAGCCCTTTCCGTAATGGGGCTGCGGCGCATAGGCGGGTTGCGGCGCATATTGCGGCTGAGGCTGCTGAGGCGGCGGGGCGGACTGGGCAGCCACCTGATTGCTGCGCTCGATAATCTTGTCCAATTCGCCGCGGTCGAGCCAGACGCCCCGGCATTGCGGGCAATAATCGATCTCGATCCCCTGACGTTCGCTCATCGTGAGCGCAGTACGACAATTCGGGCAGAGCATTCCAGCTTGAGCATTCATTCGGCAACTCCTTTGCTGCTGAGCCTCATATGAGGAGCGACTTTGAGCTTCGCGAGCCATGCAAAGGGGTGCGGGTGGTCAAGTCTTCGTGTGACACGAAAATGCGACCGATGGCCAAGTCCCCATCACTGGTCCTGTTTGCTCGCCCGCCGCATGTTCTGTTCAAAGGAACAATGATTGGGGGACTTCAATGCGATCTGTTACGGCTGCTCGTGCTTTGACCTTTGGCTTGGCTCCCGCTGCAGCGCAGGAAACATTCCCCTCACGAAGCATCACCGTGCTGCGGGCGGCACGTCCGATGTCATCGCGCGTCTGATTTCCGAGCAGATGAGCCAGGCGCTGCGCAAGGCCTCAGAAGATCCCGCTTATCGCAAACGCCTGTCGGAGTGAGACGCCGGTTCAGCTTGCTTCTCACAGGCATGCCAAGCATGATCCCGGCGAGATTCATGTCGGCAGGCCAATATGTGCAGTGACGTTGTTTTGGTGACGGGTGGGGCGGGCTATATCGGTGCCCATACATGCAAGGCTTTGTCCCGCGCCGGTTTTCTTCCCGTCGTTTATGACAATCTCGTCTATGGCCATGAGCGCGCCGTCCAATGGGGTCCGCTGGAGCGCGGCGATATTGGCGATGGCCAGCGTCTGCGCGAGGTTTTCAAAAAATACCAGCCGATGGCGGTCCTGCATTTTGCCGCTTATGCCTATGTTGGCGAATCCGTTGTCGATCCCGGCAAATATTACCGCAACAATGTTGCCGGCAGTCTGACCTTGCTTGAGGCCATGCAGGCAGCCCAAATCCGCAACATTGTTTTTTCGAGCACATGCGCGACCTATGGCATGCCCGATCGCCTGCCGATTGCGGAGACGGCAGCACAGAATCCGATCAATCCCTATGGCGCATCAAAATTGATGGTCGAGCGCATGCTGGCCGATTTCGGCATCGCGCATGAGATGGGTTATGTCGGGCTTCGTTATTTCAACGCCGCCGGCGCCGATCCCGATGGCCAGATTGGCGAGGATCACGATCCTGAAACGCATCTGATCCCGCTTGTTCTCGATGCAGCTTCGGGGCGTCGTCCCGATATTGCGATTTTCGGCACGGATTACGACACGCCCGATGGCACCTGCATTCGCGATTACATTCATGTTGCGGATCTGGCGAGCGCCCATGTTCTGGCGCTGCAGGCTTTGCGCGCGGGCAAGCCTTCGGGCTTTTACAATCTCGGCAATGAGCGTGGCTATTCGGTGCGTGAAGTGATTGCAGCAGTGGAGCGCATTTCCGGTCTGCGTGTTCCTGTCACTTTGTCGCCGCGTCGCCCCGGCGATCCGGCAGCACTCGTCAGCGATGCAACGCGCGCGCGCGAGGAGCTCGGCTGGCGCCCCGCATATCCAGGCCTCGACGATATGGTGAGAACCGCATGGGCCTGGCATCAGAAGGGCGGCGTGCCGGCGTGAAAAGGGCGGCCCAAGGCCGCCCTTTGTTTTCTTACAGCGTGTAGCTGCGCTCGCCGTGATAGGGGAGATCGAGACCTTCCTCGATTTCCTCCGGCTTGGCGCGCAGACCGATTGTTGCGCGCAAAATGGCGATAATGATCGCAGAGACAATCGCCGACCAGACCACAACGGCGCCGACGCCGATGAGCTGCGTGATCAATTGTGTCGTGGCATCGCCATTGTCGCCATAGCCGACACCCTGCATGGAGGGATGAGCAAGAAAAGCCACCAGCAAAGTGCCGAGAATGCCGCCCAGACCGTGCACGGCAAAGACATCGAGCGAATCGTCGATCTTCATCTTGTGCTTCACATAATCGACGGCGAAGAAGCAGACGATGGCGCCCGAAAGGCCCAGAATGCAGCCGCCGAGCGGCCCGATAAAGCCGGAGGCGGGTGTGACAGTCGCAAGGCCCGCAACGACGCCGGTGACAGTGCCCACCACGCTGGGCCGTCCAAAGCGGATCCATTCGATGGTCATCCAGGCAAGGCCCGCGACCGAGGCCGACATATGGGTGACGAGAATGGCCATGCCGGCCGCGCCATCGGCGGTCAGCGCGCTGCCACCATTGAAGCCGAACCAGCCGACCCACAAAAGGCCCGCGCCGATCACTGTCAGGCCGGGATTATGCGGCGGGCGCAAGTCTTTCGGAAAACCGTCGCGCGGCCCAAGCATGGCTGCCACCACAAGAGCCGATGTTCCAGCCGTCGCATGGACAACGAGGCCGCCGGCAAAATCCATAATGCCGCGCGTCTGCAGCCAGCCGCCGCCCCACACCCAATGGGCCACGGGCACATAGACAAGAAGCATCCACAAGCCGCTGAAGGCGAGAACGGGTGCAAAGCGAATGCGCTCGGGGAAAGCGCCGACGATCAGCGCCGGGGTGATGATGGCGAACGTCATCTGGAAGATGAAGAACACGCTTTCCGGCAGCGTGCCATTCAGCGTGTCGCGCGCCGTCGACATCAGGAAAATCTTGCCAAGCCCGCCCAGAAAGGGCGAGCCCTCGTCGAAGGCGAGTGAATAGCCGCAGGCCAGCCACAGGACTGAGCAAAGGCAGGCAATGACGACGCAATGCATCAGCACCGACATGACATTCTTCGAGCGCACCAGACCGCCATAGAACATGGCGAGCGCCGGCAGGGTCATCATCAGCACCAGAGCCGATGCGGTGAGAATCCAGGCCGTATTGGCGGCATTGAAGGCGGTTTCAGCGGCTTGCGCCGGCGCGGCACTCGCCAGCAAAAGGGCGGCACACGACAGGCTGATACGAGACAGGCTCATTCTTCCTCCAAGTTTTTGTCTTCGGAGACTTTGATCTTGGGGTCAGGCTCTAAAGCGGAAACGTGGCCTTGCCTAGGATGTGGGCGGAAGACGGCTTTTGCCTAAGTTAAAGGCTGTTTTGAGCGTTTTCGTCATGTGGCGGCGATGAAAACCGAAGCCCTGCTCTGATCAATTGCGGAAAATTGAGGCGAATGGGTCGCAAACCGGGAAAAATCGCCTTTCAGGCAGGCGGATGATGGGCCATGATGCCCACAAGAAAGTTCGCTCGGGAGGCAAAAAATGCATTTCGTCCGGTCCGGCCTTGCGTCGGGTGCCATTCTCATCGCGGGTGCCAGCCTGCCTGCAGCCGCGCAATCTCCGGCTGAATTCTACAAGGGCAAGACTGTCACCATCTTTGTCGGCCTGTCTGCCGGCGGTGGTTATGACACCAATGCCCGCCTCGTCGGGCGCCATATCGGCAAATATATTCCCGGCAATCCAAACGTACTGGTCCGCAACATGCCGGGTGCCGGCGGCCTCGTCATGACCAATCACGTTGCCAATGCGGCGGCTGCAGACGGCACGAATATTGGCGCGCCGCAGCGTGGCGTGCCCTTCGAGCCTTTGCTCGGCCAGGCCTCGAAAGCCAAATTCGACTCGCGCACCTTGCAATGGATCGGCAGCGTCAATTCCGACACCAGCGTCGCCATTGTTCATTCGCGCTCGGGCGTGAAAACCTGGAGCGATCTGAAAAACCGCGAAGTGGTGATCGCCGGCACGGGCGTCGGCACGGAAAGCGTCGTCGTTCCTTATGTGCTGCGCAATCTGATGGGGATGAAGTTCAAGGTCATCGCCGGCTTTCCGGGCGGCAATGAAATGAATCTTGCGATGGAGCGCGGCGAAGTCGATGGTCGCGGCACGTTCTCATGGACGAGCCTGAAGCCCCATTACAAGGACATGATCGAGAGCGGCAGATATCACATTCTCTACCAGATGGGTCTGCGCAAGCATAAAGACCTGCCCGATGTCCCGCTCGTCATCGATCTTGCGCAGGATGCCGAGACCAAGCAGATCATGAAAGTGCAATTCACCGCTTTCGAACTTGGTCGCCCGCTCTTTGTGGCTGAAGCCGTGCCGGCCGATCGTGTCGCGGCTTTGCGCCAGGCCTTCGATCAGTCGATGAAGGATGCCGATCTGCTCGCCGAAGCGGCCAAGACCGATCAGGAAGTCAATCCGATGACGGGCGCCGAAATGGCGGCGGCATTCCTCGAAGTCTACAAGACGCCGGCCCATCTCATCGCCAAGCTCGCAACAGCTTCGACCGACAAGCCGGATCTGAAAGTCTTGCAGGGCGCCAAGGAAGGCGCCGAATAATCGTTCAAGCGCGTCCGCGCCGCCGCACCAAAGCGGCGAGCGCGGGCCGCAACGGCAAGAACAGACGATAGAAGATTTCCATTACGAAAAGCACGCCCGGCCATTTCGCCACGCGTGCCGCCCAGCGCCAGCGCGGCAGATCTTCCCAGATCGCAACAAAAGCCGCAGCGCCCGACAAAAGCGATCCATCTTCACGCCGGATATGAAAACGCGCCAGCGCCTTCTCGCGGCTCAGGTCGGAACCGGTCTGCGCATGTTCCTGCGACACATCCAGAAAGGCCAGTTTTTCAGCCCCCTCCTGACGTTTGTAATGGGCGATCTCAATGGCGCAGAGCGGGCAGGCGCCATCGAAATAGATTGTCTTGCAGCGCGTCGTCTCGCTCATGAGGCCAGACCGCGTTTTTCGAGCAGGGCATCGACACCGGGCAGGCGACCGCGGAAGGCAATATAGGCCTCTTTCGGATCGCGCAGATTGCCGGCCGCATAAATATGGTCGCGCAATCTTTGGGCGATTTCGGAATCGAAAATATTGCCCTTTTCTTCAAAGGCCGAGAAAGCATCTGCATCGAGCACTTCCGACCAGAGGTAAGAATAATAGCCCGAGGCATAATGCTCGCCTGAAAAAATATGCGAGAAATGCGGCGAACGATGGCGCATGGCGATCTCGTCGGGCATGTCGATCTTGTCGAGAATGCCGGCCTCGAAAGCCAGTGGATCGGCGGCAGCGGCTTGCGAATCCATATGAATGTCGAGATCGACAAAGGCCGATGCGCAATATTCGACGGTGGCAAAACCCTGATTGAAACCGCGCGCCGCTTTCAGTTTCGCGATCAATTCCTCAGGTATGGGCTCGCCGCTTTCCACATGGCGCGCATGTTTGCGCAAGACCTGCGGCTGCAGCAGCCAATGCTCATAGAGCTGAGAGGGCAATTCGACGAAATCGGTCGAGACGGCAGTGCCCGCCAGCGAGGGATAGGTGACATTGGAGAGCATGCCATGCAAAGCATGGCCGAATTCATGGAACAATGTGCGCGCTTCATCGATCGACAAAAGCGCTTCCTCGCCGGGCGCAGGTTCGGCAATGTTGAGTACATTGACGATGATCGGACGAATATTGCCGACGAGCCTCTGCTGGGTGCGAAAGCCCGACATCCAGGCGCCGCTGCGTTTCGAGGCGCGGGCAAAATAATCGCCGACGAACAAAGCCACATGATCGCCGGCTTTGTCCTTGACTTCGAACACGCGCACGCCCGCCCGATAGACCGGCACATCGCGCCGCTCATGGAATGACAGGCCGAACAATTTGCCTGCCACATCGAAAGCAGCCGCCATCATTCGCGAGAGCGGGAAATAGGGACGCAATTGCGCATCGTCGAGGGCGTAATCGGCGCGCCGCAGTTTTTCGGCATAATGGCGCCAGTCGGCTTTGCGAATGGCCCCATTCTGGCCCTCTGCCGCAGCGATTTTCGCCAATCGGTCGCGCTCGTTCTGCGCGGCCTTTCGTGCTGGCGCCCAGACACGGTCGAGCAATTGGCGCACGGCGGCCGGCGTTTGTGCCATTGTGTCGTCGAGCTTGTATTCGGCATAGGACGAATAGCCGAGCAGGCGCGCCCGCTCATCTCGCAGCGCAATCGTTTCTGCAATCGAGGCGCGATTGTCGCTTGCCCCGCCATTTTCACCGCGCGCCAGAAAAGCGTTCATCAATGTCTCGCGCAGATCGGGGCGGGTCGAATGGGTGAGAAATCCCTCGACATTGCCCCGCGACAGCGAAACCGCATGGGATTGCGCGCGGTCTCTCGCCTGCGCCAGAGCTTTGGCGGCGGCACGAAAATCATCCGGCAGTCCGGCAAGATCGGCCTCGTCTTCGAGCCAGAGCACATAATCGGATTCGTCCTTCAGGACATTTTGCGAAAATTGCGTGCCCAGTGTCGCGAGCCGCGCCGTGATCTCTGTCAGTCTTGCCCGTTCGGCATCGCTTAGACGCGCGCCGGCGCGCACAAAGCCTTTGCGCACGCGCTCGGTCAGTCTTTTCTGTTCGGCATTCAGCAGGGGCCATTCCGGCCCGGACATGATGTCCTCAATGCGCGCCAGAAGTGTTGCATCGAGAAAAATGGCGCTGCGATGGCGTGCGAGCAGGGGCGAGATGTCGCGCTCCACCTGGCGCAGCTCTTCGGTGGATTCGGTTGAGGCCAGATTGAAAAACACCTGCGAGACGCGCACGAGATCGGCTCCCGCCCGCTCCATGGCCTCGATCGTATTGGCGAAATCGGGGGCCTCGGCATTGTCGCGAATGCGGGCAATCTCGCTTTTGTGAATCTCGAGCGCGCGCGCAAAGGCTGGCATGAAATGGGCCGTTTCGATGCGCTCGAAGGGCGGCATGCCGAAAGGGGTGGCCCAGATTTCGAAGAAAGGATTTTGCACGGCAGGAGGCTCCGGGAAAAAGCGAAGGCTGGAGCTTAATTGGGCATGAGGCGGGCGCCCGGCAAGGCCCGCCTTTGCGCCCGTTTGTCGCTGTGCCTGCCCATGGCCCGCGAGCGCCAGCGGGGCTCAGTCAGGTCGTGATGAAATAGATGGCCAGAAAAATGCCGGCGACGGTGAAGATCACCGTATAGGAGCCCCATTTGGTGAAATAGAAAATCGCCGTACACAGCGCCAGCGTGACGATTTCCAGCGGCCCGACATTGGCGGCACGGATGATGGCAAGGGCGCCGGCAAAAATCAGCCCCACAGCGACGGGGGCAAGGCCGCGCTCGACGGCTTTCTTCAAAGGCGTGTCGCCCTTGCGCTGCCGCCAATTCGCCAATCCATAGACGAGCAGCGAGGAGGGCAGGTAAATGCCGATGCAGCTGGCAATGGCGCCCCAGAAGCCGGCGACCTGATAGCCGATCAGTGCCGCAATCAAAGTGCTGGGGCCGGGTGCTGCGCGCGAGACGGCGAAGAGATCGGCAAATTGCTGGTTGGTCAGATAGCCGTGGACCTCGACCGTTTGATATTGAATGTCGGTGACAATCGCCTGTCCGCCGCCGAAGGAGAAGAGCGAGAGCGGCGCGAAGACGATGAACAGGCCAAGCAGTTTATTGTCCATCACTTGGCCTCCCGCACATCGAGCCATGCAAGCCAGATGCTGAAAGGCACGGCAATGATGACGACGGGAATCATCGGCCAGCGCAGCAGGCCGATGGCAATAAAGACAAGGGCCGCAACAATGAAGGTTTTGGCATTGCGGCGCAGTTTGCGTCCGGTCTTGAAGCCCATCGACAAAGTCGCGCCGACTGCGGCAGCCGCGACGCCGCCGAGCACATAATGCGTGACGTCGAGCCCGGACATTTCGCGATAGGCAAAGCCCATGCCCAGAATGATAAAGAAGGCGGGGATGACCATGCCGAGTACGGCGGCGACGGCGCCGAGCCGGCCATTGATCTGCAAGCCGATGTAAAGCGCGAGATTGACCGGATTGGCGCCGGGCAGAACCTGCGCAATCGCCTGTCCGGCGAGAAATTGCTCTTCGCTCAGCCAGCGGCGGTTCTCGACCACTTCGCGATAGACGAGCGCCTGGGTGCTGCCACCGAAGGCGGTCCCGCCGATTTTCAGAAACGCAAGGAGCACATCAAGGAGGCTTGCCGTCTGGATGCTTGTTTTTTCGTTTTTGTCATTGGCGTCCATCGGGTCCTCCCTGCCGCGCGGGCGGGACATTAGACCGAGTCGAGGGGCAGGAGAACCCTGAGCTGAACCTTTGGCGCCATTTGGTCCGCGCGCTCAGGCCGGTTCGGGCGCGGGGCGCTCGCTGCTGCGTGGGGCGATTTTCCGTTTGAGATGCTGGCGCACCTCGCCCGAGATGATGATTTCGCCGCGATCGGCAAAGGCCTCGTGGTTCTCCTCGATATCGTCGAGCTCATAGAGATAATTGACCATCAGCCCAAGGCCTTGGGCGAGGCCCTTGGCCGAGAGATCGCCTTGCCAATTGATGCGCTCGAGCCGCGCGCCATTGCCAAGATGGAAACGGGCAACGGAATCGCGCGGCTGATTGCCGGCGCTCTTCGCCTGAGTGAAATAAATGGCGGCTGCTGCCAGCAATGGTTTGCGTAAGGCCTCGCTTAAATTCTGCGGTGACTTGTCGGCGGCCAGTTCGACGAGAGCCTCGCGCAGATCGGCGGGAAGAAGCGGCTGCTTGCTTGCCAGATCCTCGCGCAGCCAGCGGGCGAAATCGGGAACCGGCGACAGGGTTACGAAAGTCGAGAGCTTCGGCAATTCGCGCCGCAATTCCTCCACCACCTGTTTGATGAGGAAATTGCCGAAGGAAATTCCGCGCAATCCTTTCTGGCAATTCGAGATCGAATAGAACACAGCCGTCGTCGCCGCATGCGCCCCGATCTCCTGGCGTGTCGGGGCAAGCAGCGGTGCAATGGCGTCCGGCATGACTTGCGTCAGCGCCACTTCGACAAAGATCAGCGGCTCATCGGTCAGGCGCGGATGGAAAAAGGCGAAACAGCGCCGGTCTGAGGGCTCGATGCGCCCACGCAAATCCTCCCAGTTTCCGATGGCATGCACAGCCTCATATTCGATGATCTTTTCAAGAATATTGGCGGGCGTCGTCCAGGCGATATGGCGAAGAACAAGAAAGCCGCGGTTGAACCATGATGAGAAAAGATGCCGGAAATCGCTGTCGAATGCTTTCAGCTCCGGTATTTCCTTCTCATGTTTGAACAGGTCCTCGCGCATGTGAACAAGAGCGGCCGTGCCGCCCGGCGCCTGATTGAGGCGGCGGATCAATTCCTGCCTGCGCGGTTCGGCCGCCTGATGCAGGGCCAGCGCATTCAATTGCGATGGATCTGCACGATAGGCATCGATGGATTGTGATAATTTCTCGCGATCGGGTCCGTAATCGCGCGCAAGATGAACCAGAAATTCGCGCTTCCCCGCATCCGGCAAATTTTGATAGCGCGCGAGAACGACTTCGGCGAGTGCAACGCCTGTTGCCTCGCCGCGCCGCTTGATCAGATCGCCTGCAAGACGCATCAAGCCGGCGGGGGTTGTCTCTTCCTGTCCGCGCGCGCGGGCCAAAAGTTCGCGGCCGCGTTCGGTGATGCTTTGCAAAAGTTCGGTAATGAAATTGCCGTTCATGATCACGCTCACGCTTGCGCCGGGTCACCGGCAAGCTGGAAGCCGATCATGGCGGGATCATGAATGCCGCGCTACCATCTCTTGGTTCAATGGTTCTTGCTTCAATGGTTCTTGCGCGGGCCGATCCAGGCGGAGCCGAAGAGGAGGCCTTCGAGCCGTGCGAGACGATCGCGGCGCATCCATTGGCGCGCCCAGAAACAGGCGGCTTCCTTCGAATGAAAAGACAGTGCTTGGGCCGCTGCATCCGGTCTTGAGACAATGACGTAAGCGCGGCCATCTTCGCCGGTCTGCGGCCGATAGAGCGTATGAAGTTCTGAAGTCCCTGTCCGGGCATCCGAATCCATTGCGTTGCTCCGCTTTTGTGCGTGTCTCCAGCGGTCGGCTTTTTTGGTTAACAAAAGGTTAATTTCTGAAAAAAGACATTTGATACTAACGATTTGGCTGTGATTTGAGCCGCCCGGCCGAGCCCGTCGGCGGCTTGCCGCATTTACCCACAGGTGCGGCTGGCCCTTTCTTTGACCCTGAGCAGCCGCGCGATTAGTCAGGGCGCTCTCTTTTGAAATCTTGCAAGAATCGGGTCGCACAGCATGAAATCGATCAATCAGCGCCTTGCCGAAGAACTCGCCGTCCAGGAATGGCAGGTCACTGCGGCGGTGGAGCTGATCGATTCGGGCTCGACCGTTCCTTTCATCGCCCGCTATCGCAAGGAGGTCACCGGCACTCTGGACGATACGCAATTGCGCCTGCTCGATGAGCGTTTGCGCTATTTGCGCGAACTGGAAGAACGCCGCAAAGCGGTGATCGATTCGATCAAGGAGCAGGGCAAGCTCGACGATGCTTTGCTGGCGCAGATCAATGGCGCAGACACCAAGGCGCGGCTTGAGGATATTTATCTGCCCTACAAGCCCAAGCGCCGCACCAAGGCGCAGATCGCGCGCGAGGCGGGACTTGAGCCTTTGGCCGTGGGCCTGCTCGCCAATGCCATGCTCGATCCGCGCGTGGAGGCTGAAAAATTCATCGACAAGGAAAAGGCGATCGAAACTGTTGAGGCAGCGCTCGATGGCGCGCGCGCCATTCTGGTCGAAACTTTTTCCGAAGATGCCGAGCTGATCGGCTCATTGCGCGAGACCTTCTGGACGCAGGGCCGTCTGCGCTCCAGCGTGCGGGAGGGCAAGCAGGTCGAAGGCGCGAAATTCTCCGATTATTTCGACTTTGCCGAGCCGCTCGCCAAATTGCCGTCGCATCGCATTCTGGCAATGTTCCGTGGCGAAAAGGAAGAAATGCTCGACCTCAAGCTCGAGCCCGAGGCGACGCCTGCACCGGCTGGAACGCCGACGCTTTATGAAAACCGGATCGCCGCCAAATTCGGTATTTCGCAACAGGGCCGTCCGGCCGACAAATGGCTGAACGATTGCGTGCGCTGGGCCTGGCGCACGCGTATGGAATCCTCGCTCTCTGTCGATCTGCGCGTGCGTCTGTGGCAGCATGCCGAAGAAGATGGGGTCAAGGTTTTCGCCGGCAATTTGCGCGATCTGCTTCTGGCAGCCCCTGCTGGCGCGCGCCCCACGCTTGGTCTTGATCCGGGCTTTCGCACCGGCGTCAAAGTGGCTGTGGTCGATGCGACCGGCAAGGTCGTGGATACGGCAACCATCTATCCGCATGAGCCGCAGCGGCGCTTTGATGAATCCTTGGCCATTCTTGCCAATCTGTGCCGCAAGCATCGGGTCGAATTGATCGCCATCGGCAATGGCACGGCCTCACGCGAGACCGACAAGCTTGCTGCCGAATTGCTGAAGGGCGCGCCTGAGCTCAAACTCACCAAGATCATGGTGTCGGAGGCGGGGGCTTCGGTCTATTCGGCATCGGCCTATGCTTCATCGGAACTTCCCGGTCTCGATGTGTCGCTGCGCGGTGCGGTTTCCATCGCGCGTCGTCTGCAGGATCCGCTCGCCGAACTCGTCAAGATCGATCCGAAATCCATTGGCGTCGGCCAATATCAGCACGATCTCTCCGAGGTGAAATTGTCGCGCTCGCTTGATGCTGTCGTGGAAGATTGCGTCAATGCCGTCGGCGTCGATGTGAATACGGCTTCGGCGCCGCTCTTGTCGCGCGTCTCGGGCCTGTCGGAATCTCTGGCGCAGAATATTGTCATTCATCGCGATGCCAATGGCCCGTTCAAGAGCCGCCAATCGCTCAAAAGCGTGCCGCGTCTCGGCGCCAAGGCCTTTGAACTTTGCGCCGGCTTTCTGCGCATCCGCGACGGAGAGGATCCGCTCGATCGCTCCAGCGTGCATCCCGAAGCCTATCCGGTCGTGCGCCGCATTCTTGAGGCGACAAAGAGCGACATCAATGTGCTGATCGGCAATGTCACCCAATTGCGGGGGCTGAAGCCGAAGGAATTTGCCGATGACACCTTCGGCCTGCCGACCGTCACCGACATTATCAAGGAACTCGAAAAGCCCGGTCGCGATCCGCGTCCATCCTTCAAGACAGCCTCCTTCCAGGACGGTGTGGAGAAAATCTCCGATCTGCGCCCCGGCATGATTCTTGAGGGTGTCGTCACCAATGTGGCGGCCTTCGGGGCCTTCGTTGACATTGGCGTGCATCAGGACGGGCTCGTGCATATTTCGCTCATGTCGGAAACTTTTGTGAAAGATCCGCGCGATGTGGCCAAGCCCGGCGATGTCGTGAAGGTCAAGGTTCTCGACGTCGATGCGGCGCGCAAACGCGTCAGCCTGTCGATGCGCATGGATGCGGAGCCGGGCGCGCCGCAGCCGCGCCGCAATGAGGCCAATGCCGCCCAGACCCAGCGCACGATGAAACAGATGCAGCAGAAAGCCTCGGCTCCGTCTGCCACCGGCGGATTGCTGGCAGATGCGCTGCGGCGCGCAGGCGTGGCCAAGAACGATCCATCGGGACGGCGCTAAAAAATTCTCTGCAGCGCTTCTTTTCGCGCTGCAAACGAACCCATCGCGACACTGGCGGTTGAATGCGCACGCCGATTGACCGGCGCCAGCGACAGGAGATCGTCATGATCAAGAAAATTGCTGCAGTTTGCCTTCTGGGAACGGCGCTCGTATCAGCGCCCGCCATGGAGCAAGCCTGGGCGCAAGCGCCGAAAGACCTCGCCCCATCGAGCCAGGCCGCCGGCATCCCCTTTCTGACACGCATGGAATCCGGCCAATGGCGAGGCTCGAAACTTGTCGGCCTCAATGTCTATGGCGCCGACAATCAGAAGATCGGCGACATTAATGAAGTGATCATCGACCGTCAGGGGCAGGCCAAGGCGATTGTGATCGGCGTCGGCGGTTTTCTGGGTCTGGGCGAAAAGAATGTCGCCATTCCATTCGACCGTGTGCAATGGGATGTCGGCAGCGATCGCGCAGCCGGGGCTCTGACATCGCCCGATGTCGCGCGCACGGCCACCGGCGCACAGCCTGGCCAGACTTTGAGCACGGGCGGGGCGATTCTGTCCTCCCCGCCCGCCTTGGTGTCCCAGCAGGCAGCCGGGCAGATGCGCGATTATCCGGAGCGGGCCCTTGTCCAGATGAGCCGTCAGGATCTTCAGGACGCCCCCGAATTTCGTTACGCGTCCGAACGCTCCGCGTCAGATAGCGAATCTGGTGCGGGGGTGAAGCCGGGTGGCTCACCCAGTCGGTAGTCCCGGCCGGCTGTCCCGGCGGGACAAGCAGCAGCCCGGCTCTTGCCTATTGAAGGCCGCGCAAGCATAGTCTTTCCCAGAGCGCCGCCGCGACATTCGGGTTCACCGGATGCGAAGAACCGGCGCCTGTGGGAGGCATGAATGAGCTTCAGGCGTCGTGATGTGCTGCAGGGCGGCGCGCTCGGTCTGGCGGCTGGATTGGTTCCGGCCTTTTCGGGCACATCTTTGGCGCAGGGCGCCAATCCGTCCTGGTTGACCCCCCAAATGCTCGCCGCGGCGAAAGCCGAAGGCAATGAGATCGTCATCTATGGATCGATGAACGAGCAGGAGGCTTTGCCGCTCTGGAAAGCGTTTGAAACGGCCACCGGCATCAAAGTGCAATATGTGCGCTCGTCCGATACGGGATTGATGAGCCGCATCGTGCTCGAGGCGCGGGCGCAGCAGAAATCCTGGGATCTCGTTGTCACCACGGCTGTGTCGAAACTGCCGCAGGAATTCCTGCAGGTGCTCGAATTGCCGGAAGCCAAAAACATCGATCCCAATGCGATCGATCCGAAGAAAAAATGGTACGGCGTTTATTCGAATTACAATACGCCTGCCTATAATACGAAATTCGTCGACAAGGCGACGCTGCCCAAAACCTACGAGGAAATGGCAACGCGCAAGGATTGGGCTGGAAAAGTTGCCATTGACGGCAATGACAGCCAATGGGTCTACAGCCTCTTCCTGCATTATGGCGAAGCCAAAGCGCGCAAGATGATCGGCGACCTTGTTGCCAATCTGAAGCCCGCTGTCGTCGATGGCCATCTTGCTTTGGCGCGGTCTGTCGGCCTTGGCGAATATTGGGTTGCGCTGAACAATTACACCAATCTCACGATCAATGTGATGTTGCGCGGCGGTGCCACCGATTATTGGGCGCTCGATCCGATTGCGCTTTTTTATGGTCAGGCAGCGATCAATATGCGCGCGCCCCATCCCAAAACGGCGGAGCTGGCGATCAATTTCCTGGTCAGCCGCGAGGCGCAGAAAATGCTCACCGAAGCGGGCCGCCTGCCGGTGCGCGCCGATGTCGAGCCCAATCCGCCAGATGCAGTGAAGCGTTTTGGCACAAACAAGATCATTCCCGTTAATTTCTCGCCCGATGACGAGAAGAAATGGCAGCGCATCACGACGGATCTTTTGAAACCGCGTTGATGGATAAAAAACACAGAGGCGGCGTGACAATGAGCGCCGCCCGCAGGGGAGGTTGTAAACTTGGCACTTTCGACAGGCATGGATGTTGCTGCAGCCGGCGGGTGGCGCGCACGGCTGTTTTCCGTTTCGCCCGCCAAGATTGTCGCCGTCCTCGGCGTGCTGTTTGTCGCCTGGCTTGTGATCGTGCCGCTTGCCGCACTTTTCTATACGGCTTTTGCCGAAGACACGATTTACGGACCCGGCGATTTCACCTTTGAGAATTTCATCAATGCCTATACGCGCTGGCATTTGCTCCAGCTGTTCTGGAATTCCATCGTCTTCGCAGGCGGATCAGCCGCGCTCACTTTGCTGATTGGCGGTTTTGTCGCCTGGGCGGTCGAGCGCACCGACATGCCGGGCCGCGAGATTTTCCATAGTCTCACTCTGCTGAATTTCGCGCTGCCGGGTCTTTTGACGACCATGGCCTGGATGCTCATTCTCAGCCCCAATGTCGGCTGGGTGAATACGCTGATGAAAATGTGGTTCGGCCTCGATGCTGCGCCTTTCAATGTCTATACGATGAGCGGCATGATCTGGGTTCTCTCGACCCATTATTTCCCGCTCGCTTATCTGCTGCTGGGCCCTGCATTCCGCGCACTTGATGTGCGCATGGAAGAGGCGGCCTATATGTCGGGCGCGCGCCAGTCGCAGATCGCGCGTTTGGTCACCATGCCGATGATGCGCCCGGCGATTCTTTCAACGCTGCTGCTGCTCTTCATTCGCGGCATTGAATCCTTTGAAGTGCCGCGCCTGATCGGCAATCCGGCCCGTATCGAGGTTTTCACCACCGATATTCAGGCCGCGATCCGCGGCGCATCGCCCGAGCTTGGCACGGCCAGCGCCTTGTCGATCACATTGCTTGCCATTTGCGCTTTGACTGTCTGGCTCTATCGCCGCTCGACGCGCAATGCAGAGGCCTTTGCTACGATCACCGGCAAGGGCTACAAGCCGACGCGCATGAAACTGGGTGTCTGGCGCTGGCCTTTGTGCATCCTGACGGCCGTTCTGTTTTTCGTCACGCTCGGCCTGCCGATCATGACGCTGGTCTGGCAATCTTTGTTCATGAAGCCGACATTGCCGTTCATGGCCGACCCCGGGGCGATGACGACTGAAAATTATCAATTCGTCCTCAGCTATCCGATCTTCCTCGATGCAGTCACGACCAGCGTGTCCTTGGCCGCCATGTCGGCGACAATCATTGTTGCATTGACGTTCCTGCTGGCCTGGATCGCGCAACGCGCCGTGCCGCGCTACGGCTGGGCCTTCGATCTGCTCGCCTTCATGCCGATTGCATTTCCCTCGATCATCGTCGGGGCCAGCATTCTCTTTGCCTATCTCATCCTGCCGATCCCGGTTTACAACACGATCTGGATTTTGCTCATCGCCTATCTGACGCTCTACATGCCCTATGGCATGCGCTTCGCGTCAGGCGGGCTTGTGCAGATCCACAAGGAGCTGGAAGAGGCCGCGCATACGAGCGGGGCGGGCTATGCGCAGATTTTCCGGCGCGTGCTCATGCCCTTGCTGGTTCCGGTTGCGCTATCGGCATGGATTTACATTTTCGTTCTTGCCGTGCGCGAGCTTGGTGCATCCATTATGCTGGTGGGGCCGGGAACGCATGTGCTGGGCACGATCAGCCTGACCATGTGGGAAGAGGGCGGCTCCTATGGCGCAGTCTGCGCTCTGGGCGTCATCCAGATCATGCCGCTGGTCTTTATCGTTGCCCTGCTGCGCTGGCTTGAGCGCAAAATTCAGGGTTCTGAGAATTCGTGAGAAAAAGAAGAAAGGTCGAGCAATGAAAATCTGCCGTTTTGAAAACGATCGTCTTGGCGTCGTCATGGGCGATATGGTTCACGATGTCAGCGCCGCGCAGGATGAGATCCGCGCCAAGGCGCCCTATGACATGTCCGGCGATGCCGTCATTGCCGCTCTGCCGGAATGGCGCGGCAAGATTGAGGATATGGCGAAAAAAGTCGCCGGCGTGCCGCTGTCCTCGCTCAAGCTGCTGCCGCCGGTGGCGCGCTGGACAAAGACCATGGCTGCGCCCACCAATTATCGCGATCACATTGCCGAAATGGCGGAAGCGCGCAATCAGGCCGGCGGCGTTGCCTCCAAGCTCGGCTCCGACATCGGCAAAGCCGGCATTTTCCTGAAGGCCAATTCTTCCGTCATCGGCATGGGCGAGGAAATTCCGATCCGCTTCCCCGACCGGCGTAACGATCACGAGGCGGAAATCGTCATCGTCATCGGCAAGAAGGGCACGGATATTTCGCAGGACAAAGCGCTCGATTATGTCGCCGGCTATTCGCTCGGCCTCGACATGACGGTGCGCGGGCCGGAAGATCGTTCCTTCCGCAAATCGGTCGATGGCTATACGCCGATTGGCCCCTGGATCGTCACGGCTGACGAGATTGCCGATCCCGAGGACATTCCCTTCTCCCTCTATGTGAATGACGACAAGCGGCAGGAATCGAATTCGAAACATCTGGTCTATTCGATCCGCCGGCTGATCGAATTCGCTTCTTCCTTCTATACGCTCCATCCGGGCGATCTTCTTTACACAGGCACGCCCAAGGGTGTTGGCCCCGTGCAGCCGGGCGATGTCATTCGTGTGAATGCCCTGCCGCAATTTGGTGAATTGCGCATGAAAGTGCGCGCCCATCGCATCGGCGGCTGAAACGAGAAGAAGGAGATATCTCCATGATCCAGGTGAAACGACTGGCCCATGCCACGATCACTGTCGAAGATCTCGAGCGCTCGCTTGATTATTACATGCGCGTGGTCGGCCTCTCGCTCGTTGCGCGCGACAAGGATCGCGCGGTTCTGGCCACGAAAGTCGGCCAGGAAGCAATCGTGCTTGAAAAAGGCCCGGTGGCCGGCGAATTGCCGCGCCTGTCCTTCCAGATCAAGCCGGGCTCCGATCTTGGCGAGCTTGCCGCCAAATTGCAGAAGGAAGGCGTCAAGGCCGAACGGCGCTCGGGCATTACGCCCGGTGTGAAAGATGCGCTCTGCTTCAAGGACAATAAGGGAACCATGCTCGAGATTTATTCCGAGTATGAATTCGCGCCCGACGACAAGCAGGCGGTCGGCATCATGCCGGTCAAATTCGGCCATGTTGCCTATCGCGTCGAGAGCGTTGTCGAGACGGTGAAATTCTATACGGAATTTCTCGGCTTCCGCGTGTCGGATTTCCGTGGCGATTTCTTCGCCTTCCTGCGTTGCGGTGTGGATCATCACACGGTGAATTTTGTCGTCGATCCCAAGCCGCAGCTGCATCACATTGCCTTTGAGGTGAAGGATTGGGGCGAGATCCATCGCGCGGCGGAAACGCTGGCGAAAAATGATATCCGTCTGGTCTGGGGACCGGGGCGTCACATCATCGGCCACAATGTCGCCTGCTATCATCGCAACCACGACAATGTGCGCGTCGAAATGTTCTGCGAGATGGACCAGATGAAGGACGAGGATCTCGGCTATTTCGAGCCGCGCCCTTGGCATCAGGACCGCCCGCAAAGACCAAAGACCTGGGGGCCGGATACGCTTCGCAATTATTGGGGCTTCGGTTCGGAGCGGACTTATCCGGGTTATCCGTGACATTCACCATTGCGGGGAGGCGCAATGCCTCCCCGCTTTTCAATCATGAATGAAAATCAAGGGGAGGGACCATGTTGAACATCACGCGTCGTGCAGGGCTTGCCTGCGCTTTCATGATCGGCGCTCTGGCGCCGGCCTTCGCGCAAAATCCGACGCCAATCCGCATGATCGGTTTTGGCGGCGCAACCAATCTTCCAGCCTGGGTGGCGATTGAAAAGGGCTTTTTCGCCAAGGAAGGGCTTTCCGTCACGCTCGATCGCACGCAAGGCTCGCGCGAGCAGATGAAGGACGTGATGGATGGCAAATATGAATTTGTCACCACGGCTTTCGACAATATTGTCGCCTATACCGATGGGCAGGGCGCGACGAAATTCGACAATTTCGATCTCACCGCCATTCTTGGCGTTCATTCGGGCCTCAACAGCGTTGTCGCCCGGCCCGAGATCAAGTCTTACGCCGATCTGCGCGGCAAGGTTGTTGCGGTGGACGCCGTGTCCTCCGGCTATGCGACGGTTCTCTACGAGATCCTCAAGCGCAAGGGCATCGACAAGGGCCAATATGAGATTATCTCCGTTGGCGGCACCGAGGGGCGCGTGAAAGCGCTCGAAGAGGGTCGCGGGCATGTTGCCATCATCTCCTCGCCCCAAGACATCCAGCTTCAGAAGAAGGGTTTCAAGATCCTCGACGATGCTGCAGCAGCGCTGGGCGACTCGCAGGGCTCCGTCTATGCGGTGCGCAAGAGCTGGGCGAAGGCCCATGAGAAGGAAGTCCTCGCCCTCATGCGCGCTGTGATCGCTGCGCAGAATTATGTTTTTGAGAACCGCGAAGGCGCGATCGAAGTGCTGATGAAGCGCCAGCCGGGCGTCTCACGCGAGGATGCCGAACTCATCTGGAAGCGGCTGACGGGGCCTGGCGGCCTCACCCGCAATGCGGCGCTCAACCAGAAGGGCGTTGAATCCGTGCTTGAATTGCGCCGCGTCTACGGCAATGCCGCCAAGGGGGGTGCTGCCATGTATACCGATTCCAGCTGGCAGCAGCGGCTCGGGGCGAAATAAGTGTCAAGGGCCCCGCAAGGGGCCCTCTTCACGTTGCAAGGGCCCCGCAAGGGGCCCTTTTCACGTTGCAGGGACGAAGTCGCCCCGGGCTTGCCAGTCGTGCCCCGCCCCCTCTACAAAAGGCGATCTCATCGACCCGGGGGGCGGATATGAAAAGCTTTCGCAAAATGGCCATTGCGGCCGCGATTTTCGGCGCGGCAACCGCCGCCAATGCGCAGGAGCCGCTGAAGATCGGCATGGTCACGACGCTGTCGGGCCCCGGTGGCTATCTCGGGCAGGATATTCGCGATGCTTTCCAGCTCGCCATCGACATGCAGGGCGGCCGTCTCGGCGGCACGCCGGTGCAGCTCGTTGTCGAAGACGATGCGCTGAAGCCCGGTCAGGGCAAGCAGATCGCCGACAAATTCATGAAGACCGATCGCATCAAATTGCTCACCGGCATCGTCTTCTCCAATGTCGCCATCGCTGTTGTTCCCGATGTGCTCGACAATGGCGGCATTTATGTCAGCCCCAATGCCGGCCCCTCGACGCTGGCGGGCAAGGAATGCCACGCCAATTATTTCGTCGCCTCCTGGCAGAATGACTCGCTGCATGAGAGCGCCGGCTCCAATGCCAATAATCTCGGCTACAAGCGCGCCTTCATCCTCGCGCCGAACTATCAGGCCGGCAAGGATGCGCTCGAAGGTTTCAAGCGCAATTTCAAGGGCCAGGTGATCGGTGAAGTTTTCACCCGTCTCGACCAGACGGATTTCGCCGCTGAAATGGCGCAGATCCGCGCGGCCAAGCCCGACATGGTCTTCCAGTTCCACCCCGGTGGCGCCGGCATTGCTTTCCTGCGCCAATATCAGCAGGCGGGTCTTTTGAGCGAGATCCCGATGGTCGTGCCCTCGCCCTCGATGGATGCCGTGACGCTGAAAGCGATCGGCGAGGCAGCCATCGGCGTCAATGTCTCGGCGCAATGGAACAGCGATTTCGACAATGCGGCCAACAAGGCTTTCGTCGATGCCTGGATGAAGAAATACAATCGCCCGATCACTTATTACGCCAGTCAGGGCTATGATACGGCGCTCGCTATTGGCGCGGCTTTGAAGGCCACGGGCGGCAAGGTGGATGATACCAAGGCCTTCCGCACGGCCATGCTGAAAGCTGATTTCGCTTCCGTGCGCGGCAATTTCAAATTCGGCAATAACCAGCATCCGATCCAGGATTGGTTTGCCATGAAAGTGGTCAAGGGCGCCGATGGCGTGCCGACGATCCAGACCACGGGCAAGATTTCGTCCGGCACGGGCGATTTCTACGCCAAGGATTGCAAGCTTTAAGCAATATCGTCATTGCGAGGAGCGCAGCGACGCGGCAATCCATCTTTCGGCTGTCGGAAGATGGATTGCTTCGCTTCGCGCGCAATGACGAGCCAATGAGGAAAGCATGGCGCTCGTTCTCGAACAGGCCCTGAACGGCATTCAGCTGGGCGTGACGCTTTTCCTGCTGGCCGCCGGCCTGACGCTTGTCTTCGGCATTATGGGCGTGATCAATCTCGCCCATGGTTCGCTCTATATGGTGGGCGCTTATGCAGCCGCTTTCACCGCCAAGGCGACCGGTTCTTTTCTGCTCGCCATTCCTGCCGGTCTTGCTGCAGCCGCCCTCGTGGGAATGGCGATTGAATATTTTGTCATCCGGCGTCTCTATGCGCGCGATCATCTCGATCAGGTGCTGGCAACATTCGGCCTGATCCTGTTCTTCAATCAGGCCATCGTCCTGTTGTTTGGGCGCCAACCCGTCTTCGTGCAGATACCGCCCTTTCTGTCTGGCGCTGTCGATCTCGGCCTCTTTCCCTATCCGATCTATCGGCTGTGCATTATCGCAGCCGGTCTTTTCACGGCAGGCGGGCTTTTCTATCTGATCCAGCGCACGCGGCTTGGCATGCTGGTGCGCGCGGGCGCGACCAATCGCGATATGGTGCAGGCTTTGGGCATCGATATTCGCCTTCTTTACACGCTCGTCTTTGGGCTGGGCGCGCTGCTGGCGGGCTTTGCCGGCGTCATGGCGGGGCCGCTTCTGTCGGTGCAAGTGGGCATGGGCGAGCAGATTCTCATTCTCACTTTCGTCGTTGTCGTCATCGGCGGATTGGGCTCGGTGGCCGGCGCCTTCTGGGGCGCGCTGCTGGTCGGCATTGTCGACACATCCTTGCGCGCTTTCCTGCCGCAGATTTTGCGCGGATTGATGGCAGGTTCGGAGGCCGATGCTTTGGCCGCCGGCATTTCAGCCATGGGCGTTTATCTCCTGATGGCGATTGTGCTGCTGGTGCGGCCCAAGGGATTGTTCCCCGCCCATGGATAAAGCACCCAAAATTTCGCGCCTGCGCCCTTATGCGCTGCCTGCCTGCGCTTTTCTCATTCTGCTGGCGCTGCCCAGACTGGCCGTTGCGCTCGATGAGCCGGCGACGATCACTCTTGTGACGCGCATGATGATCCTCGCCATTGCTGCGAGCGCCTTGAATATAGCGCTTGGCTTTGGCGGTCTTGTCAGTCTCGGCCATGCGGCTTTCTATGGCATTGGCGGTTATGCGGTTGGCATGCTGACAAGCCATGCTGTTTCGGGCACGCCGTTTCTCGGCTTCATTCCCGGTTCGAATCTTTTGCTCGTCAATCTGGCTGCAGCACTTCTGGCCAGCGGTTTTGCCGCTGCCCTGATCGGCGCTTTGGCCCTGCGCACAAGCGGCATCCAATTCATCATGATTACTCTGGCTTTCGCCCAGATGATCTTTTTCTTCTTCGTGGCGCTGAAAGCCTATGGCGGCGACGATGGCATGTCCTTCCGCCGCCGCAATCTTCTCTTCGATCTGAACATGCGCGACGATGCCACTTTCTTCTATGTCACGCTGGGCGTGATGACTTTGTGGCTTGCTGTCTGTGCGCGCATTCTGCATTCGCGTTTCGGTTTGCTGCTGGGCGGCATTCGCCAGTCGGAGCGCCGGATGGAGGCGATTGGCGTCAATACATTCCGCACCAAATGGATCGCCTTTATCGTCTCCGGCATGGGCGCGGGTCTGGCGGGTGCGCTGATGGCCAATCTCGGGCGCTTTGTCAGTCCCGACATGATGCATTGGACGACATCGGGCGAATTGCTCATCATGGTCGTGCTTGGCGGCTCGGGCACGATTTTCGGCCCGGTGATCGGTGCCTTTGCTCTGATCGGTCTTGAATCCTTGCTCGCAGCATGGACCGAACATTGGCAATTCATTCTCGGGCCCTTGCTGGTTCTGATGGTTCTTGGCTTTCGCGGCGGCCTTGCCCGTTTCGGGAGGCGCGGATGAGCGAGGCGCTTCTTGTCATCGACGATCTGATGAAAAATTTCGGCGGCCTGCGCGTCACCGATCATGTCAGTCTCGATCTGCGACCGGGCGAAATTCACGCTTTGATCGGCCCCAATGGCGCGGGCAAAACGACATTGATCGGCCAGATCATGGGCGAGATCGCACCCGATGCCGGCATGATCCGGCTCGATGGCGCGTCGCTTGGCACCATGTCGCAGGCCGCGCGCGTGCGTCGCGGTCTGGCACGCACATTTCAGATTCCGCAAGTGCTCGGCGAATTTACCGCGCGCGATAATGTTGCCGCCGCCTTGATCGCGCGTGGCGTCGGTCGCGCTTTTCGCGATCCGGCGCGCGATGAAAGTCTGGATGCTGAAGCCGACAGGTATTTGACGCGCGCCGGTCTTGCCGGGCGCGGTGCGATACGCGTCAGCGATCTCGCGCATGGCGAGCGCAAGCAGCTTGAACTTGCGGTCGCGCTGGCAACAGCGCCGCGCATGCTTTTGCTGGATGAGCCCATGGCGGGCTTGGGGCCGGCTGAGAGCGCGCAGATGATCGAGGTTCTGGCCGGGCTGAAAGGCGAAATCGCCATGCTGCTTGTCGAACATGACATGAAGGCTGTTTTCGCCCTTGCCGACCGCATTTCCGTTCTCGTCTATGGGCGCATTATTGCGAGTGGTTCGATTGCCGACATTCAGGCCGATGCCAATGTGCGCGAGGCCTATCTCGGCACGGGAGAAGCGTGATGCTGTCGCTGCGCAAGGTCGAAGCCTCCTATGGCCAGAGCCAGGTTCTCTTCGGGATCGATCTTGAAGTCGGTGCGGGCGAAGTCGTGACGCTCATGGGGCGCAATGGCATGGGCAAGACAACAACCATCCGCACCATCATGGGGCTTCTGCGCGCAAAGTCCGGAAACATCGTCTTCAAGGGCGAGCAGACAATCGGCTGGCCGGCCGATCGCATTGCGCGGCTCGGCATCGGTCTTGTGCCGGAAGGGCGGCAGATTTTTCCGACCCTGAGCGTGCGCGAAAATCTTGTCGCGACAGCTGCACAGCGTCGTGCTGGCGTTGAGGCCTGGACATTGCCGCGCATTTTCGAACTCTTCCCGCGTCTCGATGAACGCCAAGCGCAAATGGGCAGCACTTTGTCAGGTGGCGAGCAGCAAATGCTCGCCATTGCGCGCGCTTTGATGACCAATCCGGAATTGCTCATTCTCGATGAGGCGACGGAGGGTCTTGCGCCCGTCATCCGCGCTGAAATCTGGAAATGTATTGAAACATTGAAAGCGCGCGGCCAGTCGATTCTGATCGTCGACAAAAATGTCTCCGTGCTCGAGCGTATGGCCGACCGGCATTATGTGATCGAAAAAGGCCGCACCATCTGGTCGGGAACAAGCGCCGATCTGGCGCGCGACAGAGACGAGGTGCACCGCCATGTCGCTTTCTGATCCACGTCGCATCGTCGCGCGCGGCCTGTCAGCCGCAGCAGATCCCGCAGATGCTTTGCGCGAGGCTTTGAATTCTCTCTGCGCCGATCTTGCGCGCCAGGGTGCTGCGCCCGGCGATATTCTGCGCATCGATCTTCATGCGCGCAGGCCAGAGGCTTTTTCTCTGTCCCGTCGCGTCATCGATCTGGCATGGCGCGAAATTTTGGGCGGATTGCGCCGTCCCATTCTCTGCCATCAAGGGGATCTAATCCTCATGCTTGAGGCGCAGGCCGATGTTCAGCCTGCACGCGAAACTCCGGTCATCTGGCGCGGCATGAACATGCCGGAGCTGGCGCGCGCCTATTCACCGCGTCTGCAAGCCGATATGCGCGCCGTCTTCGCCAAATGGAATGAAGAAGGCGCAGCCTTTCGCGCCGATCAAGCGGGCCTCGATCTGCGCTATGGCCCGACGCGCGACGAGGTTCTCGATTTCTATCCGGCGCAAAGGCGCAATGCGCCGCTCTGGGTTTTCATGCATGGCGGCTATTGGCAGGCCTGCACCAAGGATCAGCACGGACAATTTGCCGAAGGCATGTTGCGCAACGGCTTTGCCGTCGCCAATCTCGATTATGGTCTTGCGCCCGAGGCCTCGTTGGCCGAGATCGTCGTGCAGGTGCGCCATGCGCTGCAATTTCTGATCAAACATGCCGCTGCGCTCGGCTTCGATCCCGCGCAGATTCATCTGGCCGGCCATAGTGCCGGGGCGCATCTGGCCGCCATGGGGGCCATCGATCCGCATGGTCCGGCCATCGCCTCCGCTCTGTTGCTCTCGGGCGTGTTCGATCTCGAGCCTTTGTTCCACCTGCCCATGGGGCAGGTCATCGGCCTCGATTCGCGAAATTGGCGGGTGCTCTCGCCAGCCTTCAGCCCGCCGCGCAAGGTCAAGATAGGCCTGGCTGTCGGGGCGCTGGAAACCGATGAATTCAAGCGCCAGTCGGCGGATATGGCCAGCCAATGGGCTGCGCCGACCCCCCTTTATCCAGAAAACTGTAATCATTTCAGTCTTCTGGAGGGTTTGCGCGAGCCCGGACCGCTGCTTGATCTTGCTGTGCGGACAGCCTCAGCTCAGCCCTGACCAAAGAAAAACTTTGGCCTGAATCAAGCGAAATGTTTTGGACAGGCTGGATCGAGACCGGCTAGTCTTCTCACATTGAAGTCGCGAAGGGCTTTGGGTGGGGCCTCAAATTCCCATCCGCCATTCAGAAGCGACCTGATTGTCCGAGGGAGGGAATACGGGCCATGGCAGAACAATTCGTGGGTCGTTTGTCCGAATTCGTCGACGGCAGCCGCCAGATCGTCAAGGTCGGCAAAGCCGAGATCGGCGTTTTCCGTCATGAGGGCGAGTTCTTCGCCTATAGCAATTATTGCCTGCATCAGGGCGGTCCGGCCTGCGAAGGTCTGATCATCGCCAAGGTCGAAGAGCATCTGCGCGAGGACAAGACCTCCATGGGTCTCTATTTCTCGGAAAAAGATCTCAATTTCGTCTGCCCCTGGCACGGCTACGAATATGACATGAAGACGGGCGAGTGCATCTCGGACCGCAAGCTGAAATTGAAGCGCTACGAAGTGGTGCAAAAGGGAGACGACATCTATGTCGTCGCCTGAGAGCGCGGCGCCTTCATCCATCACAGATCGCGCGCTGTCTCTGGCGCGCGACATCGAGCTTGCCACGCTGAATGGTAAGCTCGACGCCATCGATCCGCAGGCCATGCAGGTGATCCTTGCTGCGCTCGCCAAGGCCTATGGCGCCAATGTCGAAGCGGGGCAGACTTATCCCGCGCTCGCCGGTCCGCAGGCCGTCTCTGGCACGGATGTACTCACACTTTGCGGCGGGCTGCTGAAGGCCGCCGATTTGCAGGTTTTCGAACTCGGAATGTGGCAAAGCTGGACGGGCCGATAGCGCTCCGCCTGACCGCACGGAATGGAGGGTACAATGGATCTCATTGCTGACCGTGGACGTCGCGTCACCGTCGAAGAGCTCAATACGTCGAAGCTCCTCGCCCATGCCGCCGAACAGGCGCGTGAGCGCAAATATGAAGACATGCTCATCGTCGATTGCGATGCGCATCATTACGAGAATGAGAATTTCGGCGAAATTCTCCCCTATATGGAAAATGACGTTCTGCGCCAGCTGACCATGTCAGGCCGCGCCAAGGGCCGTCATTCCATCGTCCCCGGCCAGGTTGGCTATCAGGACATGGGCGGTCGCGTCACACGCTATCCGCTTCGCATGACGGAAAAGACCGAGCCCGGCAAGCTGCGCGACGTGCAGCTCGGCGAGCGCTGGATGGACGCCATGGGCGTCGATTATTCCTGCCTCTTCCCCACCGGCATGCTCAATGTCGGCTTGCATCCGCAGAAGGAAATGGAAGTCGAACTCTGCTGGGCCTACAATCGTTGGCTCACCGAGCGCGTTCTGCCGGAAAACCACGGCCGCTTCTACACGCAGCTCGCTTTGCCTTTGTCCGATCCCGATGCATCCTTGCGCCAGGTGGAAACATTCGGCGGCTGCAAGGGCGTGACCGGCTTTATGGTGACGACCGTGCGCACGCTTCCCGTGCACGACAATGCGCTGATGAAAGTCTATCGCGCGATTGAAGAGCGTGGCCTGTCGCTGGCGTTCCATTCGGGTCCGAACTGGGGCGAGCCTGTGTTCCGTGGCTGCAACCGCTTCATCAGCGTGCATGCTTTGGGCTTCTCTTTCTACAACATCCTGCATTGCACGAATTGGGTCATCAACGGCATGGGCGAGCGCTTCCCCAAGCTGCCGGTGATCTGGATCGAATCCGGCCTCGCCTGGGTGCCCTTCCTCATGCAGCGTCTCGACCACGAATATATGATGCGTCCGTCGGAAGCCCCGCTGCTGAAGAAGAAGCCGTCGGATTATATGCGCGACATGTTCTATTCGACGCAGCCGATGGAAATACAGGATATGGAAGCGCTCGAATGCACGTTCCGCATGATCAATGCGGAAACGCAGCTCATGTATGCATCCGATTATCCGCACTGGGATTTCGATCTGACCAGCACGATTTACGATCTGCCGTTCCTGTCCGAGAAGGCCAAGCACAATATTCTCGGCGGCACGGCGGCCCGTATCTTCAAGCTTCCTCCGCGCAACGAGAAGCAGAAGGCAAACCTTATAAAATACGGGAATTACACTGCAGGCTGACCTGGGGTGCGGTGTACCGGCGAAAAGCCCGGCTCGTAATCAGAAGCCGATCAACGGCTCTCGACTTGAAAGGCGGCCTCAGGCCGCCTTTTTCTTTTCAGGCCGCCGCGTGTAGGATCGCGCCGTTCCGCATGGCGGGGAGGGGCACATCAATCTCAGGCAGCTCACCTATTTTCTGCGCGTAGTCGAAGCCGGCAATATGACGGCAGCGGCAGAGCAGCTCAATCTGGCGCAGCCGGCGCTGGGTGCGCAGATTCGTGCGCTGGAAAAAGAGCTGAATGTTGCGCTCGTCATTCGCCATTCGCGCGGCGTCTCCCCGACAGAAGCAGGCCGTCGTCTTTATGAGCGCGCCAAAACATTGCTGCGCGATGTCGATGATATCAGGCGCGAAGTGCAATCGATCGGTCTGGCGAAAAAAGATTCGATCGTGCTTGGCCTCTCGCCGTCCATCATGCTGCTGATTGGCGCCGATGTCCTGCTCGAGGCGCGCCGTGAAATGCCGAATGTCGTTCTGAGCCTGTCGGAAGAGCGCTCCGTCGTTCTGGCTGAGGCTCTGGAGCGCGAGCAGCTCGATGTGATCCTGGCCTATAATATCGGACCGCGCACCGGCTTCGAGCGAAAGGCTTTGCTCGAGGAAGATTTTCTCTTTGTGACGGCGCCGGAAAATGCTTCCGCAGAGCCGACCATTTCTTTTGCCGAAGCGCTGGAAACAGAACTTGTCATTGGCGGCGAGCGCGGGCTCATTCGTTCCATTGTCGAGCAGGAGGCCAAGCGCCTGTCGCTGAAATTGCGGATCGCTTTCGAGGTTCATTCGATCAATTCGATGAAATCGCTGATTGCGCGCGGCGTGGGTGCGAGCATCATGCCCTATTCGCTGGCCGCCGAAGAATTGCGTTCAGGCAAATTGGTCGGACGCAAGATCGACCGGCCGGCGCTGACGCGCACACTTTATGAAGTTGTTCCCGCTGCCCATCATGCTCATGCGCCCGAAGGCGAAATGACGCGTTTTGTTGAAAAACTCGAAGGCCGGATCCTTGCGGCACTTGGGCCTTTTGGGCGGGCGCTGAAATAGGATGGATTGACAGGCGACCCCGCCTCGGAGGAGTTTGTTTTCCTCCTGCGCTCTGAGCCGAGCGTGCCTGTTCCACCGGTGCCTCTTGTCCCAATATGGCGGTTTCGCCGCTTTCCGCTACCGCGATTTCACCGCCTTCTACATCGCGCGCACATTCAATGCGCTCGCCGTCAGAATGGTCGATGTCGCCATCGGCTGGCTGATTTATCAGATGACCGGGAGCGCTTTTGCGCTGGGCCTTGTCGGTCTTTGCATTTTCGTGCCGAATATTTTGCTGGCACTGCCGGCAGGCCAGATTGCCGACATGTATGACCGCAAACATGTGCTGGTTGCATGCAACATTCTGTCCGCCTCGGCTGCGATCGGTCTTTTCGTTGCATCTGTGAGCGGGCATTTGAGTGTGCCGCTGCTTTATGCCGTGATCGTCATCTTCGGTATTGCACGGGCCTTTTCGGGCGCCTCGAGTCAGGCCATCGTGCCGAGCCTTGTGCCGCCGCAACATCTCGGCAATGCTATAGCCTTGAGTTCGGCCGCCTATCAGACCGCCACCATCGGCGGGCCTGCCATTGGCGGGCTGCTATTTGCATTCGGCGGGACTTTTGTTTTCGGCGCGACAGCTTTTTGCTTTTGTACCGGCCTTGTCGGTTATCTGATCCTGCGTCGTCGCGGCGTGACCGACAGGCCGGATAAATTCAGCCTCGCCTATATGACGGCCGGACTGTCTTTCATTTTCTCCAAGCCGATCCTGCTGGGGGCGATCACGCTCGATCTCTTCGCTGTTCTGTTGGGAGGCGCAACAGCGCTGCTGCCGATTTTTGCGGCGGATATTTTTCTCGTCGATCCTTTCGGTCTTGGCCTGTTGCGCAGCGCGCCGGCAGTGGGTGCTTTGGTCATGTCGATTGCGCTCGCGCATTATCCGCTGCGCCGTCGCGCCGGCCTGCGCCTGTTTCAGACAGTGGCTTTGTTTGGCATAGCCACGATCGGCTTTGGTCTCTCCACCAATTTTTACGTGGCGCTTGGATTTCTCTGCGTGCTGGGCGCCGCCGATATGATCAGCGTCTTCATTCGCTCATCGCTGATCCAGATCGAAACGCCCGATGAAATGCGCGGGCGCGTTGCTGCCGTGAATATGGTTTTCGTCGGCGCTTCCAACGAGCTCGGCGAATTCGAATCCGGCGCTGTGGCGGCTCTCATCGGTCCCGTGCCGGCCGTCGTTGCCGGTGGGCTCGGCACGATCCTCGTGGCCGTCATCTGCGCCCGCCGCTTTCCCCAGCTCTACAGGCGCGATGCGCTGACCGGCTGATTGGCTCGCCATTGCGAAGAGGCCGCTTGCCTGGTCAACGAGACCTTGACTTTTGGCCGGTTTCAGATTAGAACAAAACATGAACATAAATGAGCGGGAAAGCAGGGCTGGTTCATGTCGCACAAGCTCAAAGGGCAGATGGTCTTTCCTGTCGATATCAATCGCGCGCCGCGCAAACTTCTCCTCAGCGTGCCGGGGCTGGGCGAAAAAAGCGTGGATCGCATTTTGAAAGGCCGCCGCGGGAAGGCCTTGCGACTGGCCGATGTGGCGCGGCTGACGCGGGGCCTGCGATGGGCGCGTCCCTTCATCGTGACGCGGGACTGGAACCCGCTGCTTCATGCCCGTCCAGCGCCCTTCATTCCGCCGCAACTGGCGCTTTTCGAGAGGGAGAATCTTTGACTTTCGCTCCCGTTTTCTTAAGCATCGCCGTCAGCTTCAATCCGGGAGGAAAAAACAATGTCCTATCGTGGCATGGTCGCCGATATCGTTTCGTTCAAAGGGCATAAGGGCGATACAGGCGAGGCTTATTATGCGCGCCCCGCAGGCAAGGGCCCGTTTCCGGGCGTTGTTCTGATCCATCACATGCCCGGCTGGGACGATTGGACGATGGAAGCCACGCGCAAGCTCGCGCATAACGGCTTTGCAGCCATCGCGCCGCATCTTTACTTCCGTCACGGCCCCGGCACGCCCGACGATCTGGCAGCCAAGGCGCGCTCTGCGGGTGGCGTTTCCGATGAACAGGTTATGGCCGATGTGAAAGGCGCGATGGATTTTCTGCGCGCGCAACCGGAAGCCAATGGCAAGGTCGGCATGATCGGTTTCTGCTCGGGCGGCCGCCACACCTATCTTGCGGCCTGCACTTTGCCGGGCATTGATGCTGCGGTGGATTGCTGGGGTGGCAATGTGATTGTCGACGATCCGACACAGATCACCCCGCAGCGCCCCGTGGCGCCCGTCGATCTCACTGAAAAAATGACTGCGCCTTTGCTCGGCCTCTTCGGCAATGAGGACAAAAATCCCTCGCCCGATCAGGTCAACCGCACCGAAGACGTGCTCAAGAAGCTCGGCAAGACTTACGACTTCCATCGTTACGATGGCGCCGGCCACGGTTTCTTTGCAGCCGAGCGTCCAGGCTATCGCGCCGAACAGGCGACGGATGGCTGGCAGAAGGTGATTGCCTTCTATCGCAAACATCTGGGCTGAGGAGTTTTGGCCATGTGCTCTTACATCACCGAAAAGACCGAGATTACCGGTTCGGCGAAAGGAGCTGGCGGCTGGTCGAATGTTACTGCCGCGCATGTCTATTACGATCATCCGTTCCATGCCTCGCTCGACCATGCTTTGTCGATCGATTTCATGGCGGGCGATACGACACGTAAAGTGGCGGTCGAAATGTCAGCAGAATCCGCCCGCGCCTTGGTGGCGAGCATTCTCGCCGCGCTTGAAAGCGGCGAGCAGGCACACGGGTAAAAGAAAGGCGGGCTTGAGCCCGCCTTTTTTGTTTTAATGCGCGCCCATCACGCGGATCGGATTGCCGGCGAGCCAGGCGTCCAGATTTTCCACCGCATCGACAAAATACTGGCGCATATTGTCTTCCGACGCATAGCCCAGATGCGGGCTCAGGACGACATTATCCAGCGTCGTCAGCACATGGCCCTTGGGCAGCGGCTCGACATTGAACACATCGAGCGCCGCACGGCGAATGGCGCGGCGCTGCATCGTATCGACAAGCGCTGCCTCATCGACGATTGGCCCGCGTGACGTATTCACGAAAATGGAATCCGGCTTCATCAAAGCAAAATCTTTGGCGCCAATCAGATTGGTCGTCCTCTCGGACAAAACGAGATGCACGGAGAGCACGTCGGAGCGACGGAAGAGATCTTCTTTGCTCACCCATTCCGCACCGCCGGCTGCGGCCTTTTCCGGCGTGAGATTCTGGCTCCAGGCAATGGTCTTCATGCCAAAGGCATGGCCGATCTTGGCAACAGCTGTGCCGAGCTTGCCAAAGCCGCAAAGCCCCAAAGTGCGATTGATAAGACGCATGCCGAGCGTGTCCTGCCAGCCGCCTTGGCGCATGATGCGATCTTCATGCGGCAGGTTGCGCGCGGCTGCGAGAATCAGCGCCCATGTGAGTTCGAGCGTCGTTGCCTGCGCGAGAAGATTGCTGGTGTGCGTGACGAGCACGCCGCGATCATGGCAGGCTTCCACATCAAGACCACGATTATGCGCGCCCGTGGTGAGGATCATTTTCAAATTCGGCAGACGCTCGATGAGATCGCGGCGGATCGGCATGCGCTCGCGCATCATGAGGATCACATCGAAGGGCGCCAGGGTTTTGGCCGCCTCATCGACATTTGCAATGTTCTTGGTGAAGACGGTGATCTCTATCTTCTCCTTCACACGCGACCAATCGGCCAGCGAGAGGGCGAGGTTCTGGTAATCGTCGAGAATGGCAATGCGCAGCATCATGATCTCCTGAATGGCGGTCATTTTAGGCAGGGCGCGGCGCAGCGGCAATTTTTGGCGCCCGGCAGAAGCGAGAGGGCGCCAATTTATGAACAGCTTTTCACTTGATGCGCGATTGATGAAATGCTTGCATGAGAGGCCGGGCCGAGCGTCCGGGGCTTGCTGGACGTTTTCCCATGAATGCGCGGATCGATTTTCTTGGCCTCCAGGCCTTTCTTGCTATTGCCGAGCGTGGCTCGTTTCAGCGCGCGGCGGCGCAGCTCAATTTGTCCCAGACCGCGCTTTCGCACCGGATGAAAAAGCTCGAACAGGATCTCGGGCTGAAATTGCTTTTGCGCACGACAAGGCAGGTCACGTTGACGGAGGCCGGTGCGCAACTTCTGCCGCGTGCACAGGCCATGGTGAAGGAGCTTGCTTTTTCTTTTGAGGAATTGCGCCAGAAGGGGCGGGAGAAGCAGGAGCGTATCGCCATTTGCTGCCTGCCCACTTTGGCCGTGCATTATCTGCCCTCGCTGCTGCGCGAATTTCATTTGAATCATCCAAGCGTCTCGGTGCGCATCTACGACAATTCGGCGACCGAGATCAGCGAGCTTGTGCGCAATGGCACGGCTGAATTCGGATTGACGCTGGCCTCCGAGACGCATCCCGAGCTTGAAGTAAAGCCGCTGATGAAAGAGCCCTTCGTGCTGCTCTGCCCGAAGGATCACAAAATCGCCAAAGGCGAACAGGTGGATTGGGACGATCTCGCCGGCATTCCTTTGGTGCGCACCAGCCGTCAGGCGGGCAATCGCCTGCTGATTGACGATGCGCTCGGGCCGCGCCGCGACCAGCTCGACTGGCGCTGGGAAGTGCTCCATATCGCCACCGCCGTCGGCATGGTGTCAGCAGGCATCGGCCTCACCGTCGTGCCTCGTCTGGCGGTCGATGGCATAGATATGGGCGGACTTGTCGCTCTGCCCCTGCATAATCCCGGCGTGAGCCGCACGATTGGCATTTTGAGCGCGCGCGACCGGCCTTTGAGCCCCACGGCACAGGCCTTGCGCGCTTTGACAGAAAAGATCGTCAAGGCAGACGGGCTGGCGCGCATGAAGCCCGCCGCTGCCCCGCGTCGCAAGCGTGCCTGAATGGCGCTCATCAATCGAGACAAAGCCGTCATTTGCTTCACGCCCGCTTGCAGCGCAATCTGCGCGCAGTCATGAGAAGAAGAGAAGACCCATGAAAATTGCGCTGATCGGCTATGGTGAAGTCGGACAGATTTTCGCCCGCGAATTGCTGGCGGGAGGTGCTGCCGAAGTCCACAGCTTTGACATTCTTTTCGCCGATCCCGTGCGCAGCGAAAAGCACCGCGCCGTGGCGCTACGCGATGGAATCAAACTCTGCCTGAATGGCGCTGATGCTGGCGCTGGCGCAGATGTCGTCATTTCCGCCGTCACAGCCGACAAGGTGCAAGAGGTTGCCGGCGAGGCTGCAAAATGGCTGAAGCCCGGACAGTTTTTTCTCGATGTGAATTCGGCTGCGCCCAATACCAAAAAGCAGGCGGCAAAAATCGTCGCAGTCTCAGGTGCGCATTATGTCGAAGGCGCGGTTATGGCTCCCGTGCCAGGCCCTGGCATCAAGGTGCAGATACTTGGCGGCGGGCCGCAAGCGGAAGAGCTTGCCCCCAAACTCAATGCGCTCGGCATGAATATTCAGCCTGTCGCCAGCGAATATGGGCGCGCCTCGGCGATGAAGCTCTGTCGCTCGATCATGATCAAAGGCATCGAGGCCTTGATTGTCGATTGCGCCAAGGCTGCAAAAGAATGGAATGTCGAGAAGGAAGTTTTCGGCTCGCTCGACGCGAGCTATCCCTCGATTGACTGGCGCAAGCTCTCGGTCGATATGGCAGGCCGTGTGCGCCAGCATGGCGTGCGGCGCGGCGCAGAAATGCGCGAGGCAGCAGCCATGGTCGCCGATCTTGGCATGATGAACGAGCTTGAATTGGCTGTCGCGGGCGCGCAAGAGCGCGGCGCTGGCAAGGCCGGATTGTAAGAGGTTTTGACGTGACACTTTATACGCCGACAATTCTGGGGCCCGATCCCAACATCAAAACCCCGAAATTCAAACTGCCGCCCAAATCCTGCGATGCGCATTGCCATATTTTCGGGCCGGGCGACAAATATCCCTATGCGCCGGATCGCACCTATACGCCGCCCGATGCGCCGCTGGAGGCTTTTCGCAAGCTGCATGGCATTTTGGGTGTCGAGCGCGCAGTCATCGTCAATGCCTCCGCTCATGGCACGGATAATCGTGTGGCGCTGGATGCGATTGCCGTCTCAAACGGCGCTTATCGTGCGGTCGCCAATATTGACGATACGATCACAGACAAGGGCCTGCGCGAATTGCATGAGGGTGGCTTTCGCGGTTGCCGCTTCAATTTTGTTCGCCATCTGGGTGGCGTGCCGGATATGAAAGTTTTCGAGCGCGTCGTTGCCATGATCGCGCCCTTGGGCTGGCATCTCAATCTGCATTTCGATGCAATCGATCTGCCGCAATATGCGAAAATGCTTGAAAAACTGCCCGTCACTTACATTATCGATCATATGGGGCGCGTGAAAGCCTCCGACGGTCTCGATCAGGAACCGTTCCTCATTCTTGTCGATCTGATGAAGAATGATGAAAAGGCCTGGGTGAAAGTCTGCGGTTCGGAGCGTGTCTCATCCTCCGGCCCGCCCTTCCATGATGCAGCGCCTTTCGCTGCCAAGCTGGTCGAGATTGCGCCCGACCGCTGCGTCTGGGGCACGGACTGGCCTCATCCCAATGTCAAATCCATGCCGAATGATGGCGATCTCGTCGATCTCATTCCGCTCTTTGCCAAGGATGCGGCGACGCAGGAAAAGATCCTCGTCAAAAACCCGGCGCGTCTTTACGGCTGGTAGATTCGACGAAGCCATCCAGAGCCTCACGTGTGATCTCTGGATTGCTTCGCTTCGCTCGCAATGACGGTGGAAAGGCTGCGGCCTGAGTGCTCGTCATTGCGAGGAGCGAAGCGACGCGGCAATCCATCTTTGGCTGGTGCCATATGGATTTCCGCGTCGCCTTTGAATCACATCACCTGTGGCGCGTGATCGTGTCGACGAGCGCGGGCTTGCCGCTTTTCACGACTTCCAGTGCACGCATGAGCGCTGCACGGACATCCTTGGGATCTTCCACCGGGCCTTCGCCCCACACGCCCATGGAGCGCGCGAGTGCACCGAAGTCGGGCTCGGGTCCGAAGAGATCCATGCCGATATGGGCCTTGGCCTCATCCGTGCCGCGCAGGCGCGCCATGCGGATCTGGTGTTCCCAATCGTTGTAATAGGCGCGGTTGTTGTACATCACGATGAGCATCGGGATTTCGTACTTTGCCGCGACCCAGAGCGCACCCGCATCGAACATCAGATCGCCATCGGGCTGCAGGTCGACAACGATGCGGCCATGCTTCTTGTGCGCCAGTGCGACGCCCATCGACATGCCGATCTGCGTGGATGTGCCAAGCTCGACGCCGGGGTGGCGATAGGGCTTGTCGAAATCCCATTGCTTGCGGACCTGGTTCTTCAGCGTATTGGCGGTGAGAACCCAATCTTCGTTCTTGATGACTTCCCAGACCTCGTGAGACAGGCGCGGCACGGTCATGGGCGCTGCGTCCCAATCGGCCTTTGCCTCTTCCTGCCATTTGGCCCAGGTCTCATTGTGACGCTTGCCGATGAGCGCCTTGCGCTTTTCGATCTTGTCCTTGAGCGCGGAATTGCTGGAGATCTTCTTCTCCAGCATGTCGGTCAAGGCAGGAATGCCAAGCGCCGTGTCGCCCAAAGCGCGCACCGAGCAGGGCTGCATGCGGCAATAGTCCATGGACCATTTGCTCATGTTGATTTCGGCAAAGCCCATTTCAACCCAATCGCAATTGGGTGCGACGACGGGCTGGATTTCGCGGGTGGTCGAATTCAATTCGCGCGTGGCTTTTTCGACATCTTTGCAATCGAGCCCGACGACGAGATCGACATTTTTCAGCGCGCCCTTGTCGAGCGACACGCAAAGCGGATGCTTGTTGGGGAAGTTCAACGCATTGTTGATATCCCACACGCCGGCGCCGGCGGTTTCCGCCAGTTTCACCATGGCTTCAAAACCACCTTCGCGGCGGCCCACATATTCGGGCATCAGCAAAGGCATGTCGGAGGCCAGAAGCCTGTCGGCAATCGCCTCAACGGCGCGCGGATCGGGCATCATCGGCGAAGGCGTTGCAACGGAGGCGACGGGCGGCAGCGGAATCTCGCGCTCGAGCTTGGCTTCCTGAAGCCCTGCGTCATAGCACATGTAGATCGGGCCCTGCGGCTCGGTCGTCATGACTGAATAGGCGCGGGCGAAGCTCTCCGGCACGCCGTCGATGGAATAGGGCTGATAATCCCATTTCACATAATCGCGGATCGCATTGCCCTGCACGAGGGCCGTATGCGTCCAGTCGATATGCGGGCGGCGCTTGCCTTCATCCATCGGGCCGGTGGCGCCCATGATGAAAATCGGCACGCGGTCGATATAGGCGTAATAGATCGCCATGGTCGCATGCAGCAGGCCAACAAGATTGTGCAGGATGACGGCCATCGGCTTGCCGGAGGCTTTCGCATAGCCGTGGGCGATCTGGACAGCGATCTCTTCATGCTGGCAGAGCAGCATTGGCGGATCTTCCTTGCCGTAATTGACGATTGAATCGTGCAATCCGCGGAAAGAAGCGCCGGGGTTCATCGCGATATATTCGAAATCGTAGCGCTTGATCAGGTCGACAATAATGTCGGACTGCCAGCCGCGGAGTTTGTCGTCTGTATTACGGCCCATGTCTCTCCCCTTGGGTGTATGTTTCTTGTTGGCGGTTCAGCGGATTGAAAAGGCGCGGCTTTGGGCCGCGCCTTGAACTTTACTCTTACTTGAGCAGTTCGCCAGCCCGTTTGGCAACGGCAGGCGAGACCTTGTAGGAATCTTCGACCAGTTTCTGGATGGTGGCCCCATCGACCGGCGTGATCTCGAGTTTGGCCTTGTCGGCCTCGGCGAGCAATTCCTTGTCCTTGAGCGCGTCCATAAAGCCCTTGCGCAGCATAGCGGTGCGATCGGCCGGAATGCCCGGGGGGCCCATGAAGGGGCGGCCCATGATCTGGCGGGCGAAGACGAGCTGGAGGACCTGACGGTCTTCCTCGGTCTTGGCCTTTTCGATCACGGAGGGAATGTTCGGCAGGTCTTCGTGCTTTTCCATCGAGAGCTGGAGGAGCACGCTGACCTTCTTGTCGCGGACCCATTCGGGCTGCGTCGATTTCACCGACGACCAGGACCAGCCGCAGCGGCCCTGCACTTCGCCGCGCTCCATGGCGAGATTGATGTCATTGCCGCCCGGATAGCCGGCGATGACCTTCATTTTCGTGCCCAGAACGCCATTGATGACTTTCGGGAACTGGTCGGTATCGGCGCTGCCGCCGGTGCCGCCGACGATCATTTCCTTGGTCAGGAGGTCGTCAAAGGTCTTCACCTGCGACGTGTGCCAGGAGACGCAGACCGAGACTTCGTCATTGGCCGAGCCGATCCAGGTATATTTGGTGGCGTCGAATTGCGTGCCCGGCAGGCCGAAGAGCGGATCGAAGGCGGCGCCACGGGCGACCGTGCCGATGACGGTACCGTCCTTGGGGGCGACATTATAGATCCAATTGGCGGCGCGCAGGCTGCCTGCGCCGGGCATATTGGTGACGATGACGGTCGGATTGCCCGGAATATGGCGGCCGAGGAAGCGCGACAGCGTCCGCGCATAGACGTCATAGCCGCCGCCGGTCGAATAGCCGACGTAAATATTGATCGTCTTGTCCTTGTAGAAATCGGCCTGCGCCTGGGCGGCGCCGGACCCTGCGGCAAGCCCGGCGGAAAGAGCGGCCGCACCGAGCACGATCTTGAAACGGGTGGTCATCGAAAATTTCCTCCTTGCGTCCTTATACGCCTTTTGGGGGAGGGGCGCGCGGGACGTCTTTCCCTAGCCCAGCCCGTAACCTTGCCGCAAGACTGGAAGACCCAGCCTCAAGCGATGGTTAGCTGTTGCCCACCGGGGGTGGGGCGCCAGAGCCTCTATCTTGGCGCCCCGTACCTCTTCGGGGCTATGATCGGGTCTATGGTCGGGCTTGGGCCGCATGGAAGGAAATCCCGGATGAGCGAGGCACGTGTGGATTATCAGGTGGGCGGCGGGATCGCGCGCCTTGTGCTGAATCAGCCGGCCCGGCTCAATGCCATGAGTTTCGACATGTGGTCGGCACTGCCCGATCTCGTTGCCCGCGCGATTGCCGATCCAGAGGTGCGCGTCATCTCCATTCAAGGCGAGGGAGAGCGCGCCTTTTGCGCAGGCGCGGATATTTCGCAATTTGGCGAGAAGAGATCGGATGCCGAGGGCGCGGATGCTTATGAACGTGCCGTGCGTGCCGGACTTGCCGCTCTCTCGTCAGGGTCCAAGCCGACGGTCGCGCTTGTTCGCGGCATTTGTTACGGCGGCGGGCTGGCGCTAGCTTTGTCCTGCGATCTGCGTCTGGCGGCTGAGGATGCGCGTTTTTGCATTCCGGCCGCCAAACTCGGCCTTGGCTATGCTTATCCCAATATCGATTTCATGGCGCGGCGGATCGGTCTTGGCGCGTCTGCCGACATTCTCTATTCGGCTCGCACATTCGATGCGCAGGAGGCTTTGCGGCTTGGCGTGGCCACCAATCTTTTCGACAGCGCGACTTTTGACGAAAAGAGCGCCGAATGGCTTGCGCGCATGGCCGGCCATGCGCCGCTGACATTGAAAGCCATGGCGCTGGCCTTTCGCGAAATCGCAAAGCCGGAAGCCCAGCGCGATCCCAAACTGGCGAATGAGGCAGTGGCTGCCTGTTTCGCCAGCGAGGATTATGCAGAAGGACGGCGCGCCTTTGCCGAAAAACGCGCGCCGTCATTCAATGGTCGCTGATCAATGCCGGTGATGGCCATGACCGCCGCCGGCAGGCCCGCCGGAGGATGCGCCCATGCCCTGCACGGAGAATTGCACCTGCACGGCGCCGGCCTTTTCGAATTGCAAGGTCGCCGGGAATGATGCGCCTTCCTTCAATCCGCTCTTCAAGCCCATAAACATGATGTGAAAACCGCCGGGCTTGAGTTCGACCGAACCGCCGGCGGGAATTTCAATGCCACGTGCGAGCGCGCGCATTTTCATCACGCCATTGTCCATCGACATTTCGTGCACTTCGATGCGCTGGGCGATGTCGGTTGTGCCGCCAATCAGGCGCTCAGGCGTTGTTCCGGTATTGCGGATGGTCAGATATCCAGCGCCCACGCTCGCTCCGCCAGGCGTCGCGCGCGACCAGGGATTTTCAATTTGCAATGTGCCGTGTTGCGCAGGGGCGCGCTCGCTCGCGGCGACGCGTATCAGGGCAGCGGGCGCGCGCAGATCGTTGCGGCTTTGGCCCGCCTGCGGAATCTCCACCCAGCGATGCTCGCCCTTGACGCAGCTCTGCACGACCGGGAAATGGACCGGGCCGGCGACATAAGGCGCGATCTGCGCGACGAAGGTGAATTCGTCATATTGATCGTCAGGCAAGGCGCCATCCGACCAGACGATCCGCCGCACACCGGAGGCAAGCGCCTTGCCGTGAACCGTGACGGATTGCGCGTAAGCACCCTGTTCGGTCGCCAGTTTCCAGCCGGGCTTCGGCATGGCTTTGACGGCGACAATGCCTTCAGGAATTTCAACATTGATGCTTGTGGTCGGCGTGCCTTCGCAGCCGTGGCCGACCCGCAAGACGCCCTTATAGGCCTGGCCGGCATTGGCCTCCTGGCGCTCGAGCGTGACGTGCGCAAAAGCGGATGATGCAAAACAGGCGGCCGCAGCCGCGATCAAAAGATGTTTCATGGATATGTCCTCGCATGCGTGAAGCGATCGTGAAAATGCGATCAGCTGCGCGGTGGCGCGCGGGCGCCGGGTCCGAGGCGTTGACGATCTTTTGCCGATGCAAAGACACGCGGCGGGGCAAGAATGACGCCCGCTTCATCGGGTGCATGAATTTGGGGGCCGCGCGCGCCATTGGCCAGCGCCTTGGCATGGGCCGACAGGCAGGAGGCAAGGCAGAGGCAATCGGCATCGCCATGGTGGAGGGGTGTATGGGCCGGGGCGCCATTTTCGCCCGCCTCGGCGCAGAGCGGGGCCGAAGTGTGATCGAAGGCCCGAGCCGGAGCGGCGCCGACCAGAAAGGCTTGCAGCAAAAGCGCATAGACGGCGAGAGCCGGCAGGCCCCGCCGCAGCAGAGCCAGAATGATTTGGGCCGTTGCGCGCATGGACCTCTCTCAACACCGCCGCCGGGCGCGGTCAAGCTGCCAAAGGTCGCACTCACGCATTTTGTGATCGGGATGCCACCCCGGGCCTTGGGTGATGGCGCGCCTAGAGGGGATTGTCGATCATGCTGACATGGGCGGCAACGATGCGCCACCCCTTGTCCATGCGCACCCAGCTCTGCATCTGGCGGCCGATTTTCCCGGGAAATGAGTCTCGATGGAACAGGGTCGATGCAATTGCAAAATCGCGCCCATAACTCGTAATCACGGTTCGCTCGAGCGTTCTTGCCAGACCCGCGGGCGAGCGTGCTGCGCGAAATGCCTTGATCTGCGCATAGCCATATAAATTCTCGCCACCGCCGTAGCGGATGGATCTTTCATCGTCGAGAAAGAAGGAATCGAGGGCCTCGACATCATTCGTCACGAGAGCTCTTTCGTAGCTCTCAAATTGCGCACGCACTTCGGCGAGTACATCGGGAAGGTCGATTTCCATTTTTTGAAACCCTTTTATGATCGATTGAAATCGGCGACCGGAGAATGGGCCAGTCCGTCGCGTTCAAGAGCGGATGCGATTTTCAGGGCAATATCCTCGCGCCAGGGCGGGGCGATGATTTGCACGCCGATGGGCAGTCTCTCATCGGAGCTCCAGATCGGCACGTTGACAACGGGAAGTCCGATGAAAGAGATCGGCTGCGTGTAAATGCCGAGATTGGGACGCACGGCCACTTCCGCGCCATCGAGCATCATTGTTTTCTGGCCGATGCGCGGAGCCCGGCAGGGCGTGGCCGGTGCAATGATTGCATCGACTTCGGAAAAGAGCGCCGCAACGGAGGCTTGAAACCAGCGTCTGAATTTCTGCGCTTGAACGACAAGGGCGCCGGGAACCATTGCGCCGGCAATCAATCGGTCGCGCACATCCGGATCGAAGTCGCCACATTCTGTGCGCAGACGCTGCAGATGCAAAGCCGCGCCTTCGGCCATAGTGATAATATAGGCGGCTGCACGAGCGCGATGGGCCTCCGGCAATTCGACCGTGCGGGTCACGCCAAAAGCGGATGCGACACGCTCAACAGCAGCAAAGCAGGCAGGATCGCCGCCTTTCGCAAAATATCCGCCGGCTTTTGCAATGCGGATGCCTTCGATATTGCCGTTCACAATCTCCGCCACGGGCTCGACGGGACGGCGTGCCTGCACGGGATCTGTTGCATCGAAACCTTGCATGGCGTCATAGGCGATGGCCAGATCGTCAACCGAGCGCGCGAATGCGCCCAGATGATCGAGGCTGGAGACGAAAGGAAAGGTCTGCGCGCGCGACAGGCGGCCATAGGTCGGCTTGAGGCCGAACAGGCCGCAGAAGGAGGACGGCACGCGTATCGAGCCATTCGTATCCGAGCCGAGCGAGAGATGGACCATGCCTGAGGCAACGGCGGTTGCCGATCCGCCCGAAGATCCGCCCGACATATGCGCGGGATCGTGCGGATTGCGGGAATGTCCATGATGCGCATTCTCGCCGGTGAAATCATAGGCATATTCACCCATGTTCAGCGCGCCGATCAGAATGGCATCGGCATTTTCAAGTTTTTGGATGAGCGTCGCATCCGCCTTGGCCGGCGGATGGGACAAATTGATCTTCGAGCCGGCGAGCGTTGGCAATCCTTCTATGTCGAAAAGGTTTTTCACGCCGAAGACGACGCCTGCCAGCGGCCCCAGCGACTTGCCCTGCGCGCGTCGTGAGTCAATCTCTGCTGCCCGGCGCGATGCTCTTTCAAGACATGTTGCAGTAAAAGCGTTCAGGGTCGGATTTTGCGCCGCGATCCGCTTTGCGCAAGCGTCTACACTTTCGCGCGCGGTTAATGAGCCATTTTTGACTGCTGCGGCGATCTCATTCGCATTCATCGAACAGGGATCGCGCGTCATGGCGTGAAGACCGGCGCAGGATCTGTTTCATCATCGAGCGGGAAATCGATGAAAGCTGACGACAGCTGGAAGGCAATATTCAGATGCATGGCAATGGATGCCGCATTGGCCTCTGCGAGGTCGATGCCAAGCATGTCCGCCATGGCGGTAACCAGTTTTTCAATGTCTCGATCGTTTTGGCTCATGGACATGGTCCTGAATTTTTGCCTTGCCGCTCGCGCTCAGCTTGTCTGGCGTCTGGCGATGACGGCGACCGGGCCACCGCCATCAGGCCCCTGATGCTCGGCTCCCCCGGAGACAAAAAGCCTGGTGTCGCCGACAATCCCGGCCAGCACGCCGCCAACAAGTGCGCGCGCATGGCGCGTGGCATTGATATCGCTGTCATCGCGCATGATATGACGCGCGCCGCGGATCGTGCTGCCATGGGGCGGATCGGCTTTGGCGAGCACGGCGGCGATCGAGTTTCGCGCCTTGTCGTCGAGCTGGCCATGCCCATGCAGGCCGAGATCTTTGAGCGCATCCCAGAGGGCAAGCGAATCGATCCCGTCTTTCATGACGCGGTGAGAGATAGTGAGATCCCCACCCCATTGGGCGGAATTTCCCAAAACCATGATTTCATTGCGCATCAATTCAATGCCGGAAGACGTGCTGGCCACGCGCGAGTGCAGCGACCAATCCTTGCAGATCATCCTGTCGTCGATTGTCGCCGCATCGATTTCGCCGAGCGCCAGAGCGACGCCCAGCGCCGAGGCGCCGCGCGAATAGCCCATCGATTCATAAGTGTCGACGCAAACGACATCCTGGCCCTGCGCGCGTTCGGCCGTCAGCAGCGGGCATTTGACCTGAACGTAATGAACATCGGCAGGATCGATGATTCCAGCCTTGTCCATTGCACTTTTGACAGCCGCTGCCGTTTCGACGATTTGCGCCTGCCGCCCGATCTCGGATGGTTTGAATTCGCGCGTGAGGCCAACGCCAATGGCGAGGCGTTTTTCACCCAAAGATGGGTTTGCATTGTCAGCAGCAATTGCAAAGACGATCATGTGAGGGCTGAGCCCGCCCTCCGTTCCGCCCGACATGACGAAAGCGACGCGCGCGCCAATCTCGTCGAGTGCAAGGCCGGTCGCCTCAGCCAGAGCCATTTTCATCGCAAGAGTTGCATAGCCGCGCGTAAAATCGTTGACGCATCCATTGCCTTCGGTCTTGGCCAGAATGGCAACAATCCCATGCGGATCGAGGCGGCCTGTCGAAAATGCTGCCTTGAGCGCCGAAAGATCGGCAGGATCGCGCATCGGCAGTCGTTCGACGATAGCTTTCATGTCGAGAGGCTCCTTGAAAAATTGTAAGCTACCTGTTCATTCCGATGGCGCTGCGGAGGTCCACCGATGATTTTTGCTCTTGTTGCGGTCGATCCGGTTTCAAGATGAAAGCCTCAAGAAGCCTGGTTCAGGTACCAGCTCAAAATGTCTTCACCCTTCATGAAGACAATGTCCGGTCTCGATTGCAGATCGTCCAAAAGGGCTTCGAATGAATCGATGCGATGGGGCACGCCTGAAATATAGCAATGCACTGCAATGCACATGATTTTCACGCTTTGCGTCGTCTCGGCCTCGGCCGCCAGACGCTCGGCCGTGCGACGCGCGCGGTCGCGCAATTCATCCCCGCCATGATGCTGGATCATATTGACGGAAATGTCGTTGAGCTCGACCGTATAGGGCAAGGTGTAAAGTGGGCCGTGTTTTGTCGCGAGTTTGCAGGGCAGATCGTCGATCACCCAATCGGCCGTATAGCGAATGCCGGCAGCGGCAAGATGATCAGGTGAATCGAGTGTTTCCGTCAGCCCCGGTCCGAGCCAGCCGACACAATCTTTGCCGGTAAAGGCGCGAATGCGCTCGACTGTCTGGCGGATCATCGCTGCCTCGTCAGCGACGCGATGGGTTGGCACTTGCACATGGCCATGGCCCATAAAATCCCAATCGGCATCCAGCGCTGCCCCTGCCACGAGCGGATAGGCATCGCAGACCGATCCGTTGATCGACAAAGTCGCTTTGATATTTCGTTTTGCCAGCGCTTCATGCAGACGCCAGAAGCCAACCCGCATGCCGTATTCATGCCAGCCCCAATTGGCGAGATCGGGCTGCAGCACGGCGCCGGTCGGCGCAACCAGAACCTGGCGCGGCATGGGATTGTCGATAAGCCAGTTCTCGACATTGACCACGGGCCAGACGATCAGTCTTTTGCCGTTGGGCAGAGCAAGTTTCGGCCGATCTGCCGGCGCGGCATAGGACAATCTTTGCTCGGGACGCATCAGGCGGCCTTTTTGGAATGATGGCTATGCAGACGCGCCGAAAGCATGCGGCGGATCTCATTGAACTCCGGCGATGTCATGTCGCGCGGTCGCGCCAATTCGATATGATTGTCGCTTTCAATCCGTCCCGGGCCCGGCGACATGACGACAATGCGGTCGGCGAGATAGATTGCTTCCTCGATAGCATGGGTGACGAAGATGACAGTGAGTTTCGTGCGCTGCCAGATTTCCAGCAATTCTTCCTGCAGACGCTCGCGCGTCATCGCATCGAGCGCGCCGAAGGGCTCGTCCATCAAAACGACTTCGGCATCATTAGCAAGCACGCGCGCAATGGCGACGCGCTGACGCATGCCGCCAGACAGTTGATGCGGATAGGCATCGGCAAATTTGCGCAAACCCACCATATCGATGAAACGTTCGCATGTGTCGCGCACCTCCGCTTTCGGGCGTCCCTGAGAGCGCGGACCAAAGCCAATGTTTTCGCGAACGGTGAGCCAGGGAAACAAAGCATAGTCCTGGAACACCATGCCGCGGCGCGGATCGGGCTCTTCGATCCCCATGCCCCACATCAGCGCCTCGCCGCTCGTCGGCGCTTCAAAGCCTGCCATAATGCGCAAGAGCGTCGATTTTCCGCAGCCCGATGCACCGATCAGGCAGACAAACTCGCCCTTGTGAATCGTCAAATTGGCGTTGGAAAGCGCATGGATCGCCTGTCCCTGCAGCATGAATTCTTTCGAGACATTTTTGATCTCGAGAATGGGCGTGGTGCTATTAACCAGCATGGTTCGGGCTCCAGCGCAGGAAGCGATTGCCGATAGCAAGGATGATGCGGTCGGAAATGTAACCGGCAATGCCGATCACGATCATGCCGCAGATGACGAGTTCGGTACGCGACAAGGTGCGCCCGTCCATGATGATGGCGCCAAGTCCTTGCGGCACGCCGGTCATTTCGCCCACGACAATGACAAACCAGGCCAGACCCAGTCCCAGTCGCAGGCCGTTGAAGATCGAGGGCAGGGCGGCGGGCAGAACGACGCGGTAGAATTGCGCCTTGCCGCGGCAGCCAAGCATGGAGGCAGCTTCAAACAATTTGGGATCGACATTTTTCACGCCGAAAATCGTATTGAGCAGGATCGGATAGAAAGCGCCGAGAAAGACCAGCGCAAAGGCCGAGCGCGAGCCCAGACCGAAAAGGATCATCGACAGCGGCAGCCAGGCGGTGACGGGAATGGGACGCATGAGCTGGAAGAAAGGATCGAGCGTCATGCGCGCGAAAGGCACGCGGCCGATCAGAATGCCAAGCGGGAGGGCAGCCAGCGCCGCAAGAGCAAAGCCGCCATAGACGCGACTGATCGATGCGGTGAGATGCGTCAGAAGCGTGGCCGAGAAAGCATCGTTGTAAATGCCGCCAATGGCAAAATCGACCATATATTCGGCCGTTTCTGCGGGTGTCGGGATGAGACGCGTCCAGCGTTGCGTGGTTGCGACATGCCAGAAGGCGAGCAATGCGGCGGGAACGATCAGCGCATAGACAAAAGCCTTGCCGCGCTGAAGAAGCGCGCTTGCGTCGAGTCTGGACGGCTGCTTGGACGCGGGCGCAGGCCTTTCCTGTGCTGCTGCGGCCAAACCGTTTGTTTCCATCGTCGTCATCGGTTGTGCTTTCTCAAGGGAAGCGTCGGCGCGCGTGATTGCGCGCCGACGCAAAGGCTTGTCAGGCAATCGCGTTGGAGAATGCGGGATTCAGGAATCCGGCGGCCGGCAGCGAACGGATCTGCTTCAGTTCCAGCATCTGGTTTGCATAAGTGCGGGCCTGGCCGAGCACGGTGTCGTCGAGTTTCCAGATATACTCGACATTATTGGCTGCCAGCGCATTCTCGACCGCCGCCTTGTTGGCGCCGAGAATTTTGACCGTCATTTCGGCGACTTCTGCCTTGTTGGCCATCATATATTCGGTGGCCTTTCTGTGAATCGTGAGCATGGTTTTGACCAGCTCCGGATCCTTTTTCACGACATCTTCGGATGTTGCGAAAATCATGTTCAGGCCGCCCATGGCCGTGCCATAGGGATATTCGACAAGCTGGCCGGCGCCCGAGGTGAGCGACAGGCCAGGGCCGGGTTCAGCACCCACATAGGCATCGATCTCGCCGCGCACGAGCATGGCGTGCATTTCGCCGAAGGGCACACGAATGGGGGAGATATCGCGCATGGTCAGTCCTTCCATGCGCATGCGCTCCATGACGAAGACTTCCTGCGTCGAGCCCGGCCAGATCCCGACCTTCTTGCCGCGCAAATCTTTCACGCTTTTGATGTCGGATCCGGCTTTGGAAATAATGCCCATGCCGCGGTTCGAGAAGCCGCCGACAACCACGACAGGTTCGCCCGCGGCTGCGCCAAGAATGGCGGCTGCAATGCCGAAGGCGCCGAAATCGACCGAGCGCGTCACCACGGCATTCTTGCCATCGGTGGGCGAGTCGAAATTGACGATCTCGATCTTGATATTGTCGGGCGCAAACTTCGAATAGAAATGCGGTGGCATCGAATGGATCAGGCGAAGCGAACCCATTTTCACCGTGCGTGGCGCCTGCGCGCGCAAAATGCCCGGCATGGCAATGGCGCCAAGTCCTGCGCCGGCAATGGTCAATGCACTACGACGTGTCAGCATGTTCATCTCCTCTCAGCAACCTTCAAAACGGATGTCATGGTGTGACATCCGCAACCAAAGCGGTGACATAGGCGCGCCAGCCGCCAAATTCGGAAATGTCCTGTGCTCCCGCCAGCCCTTCGGGCTCGACAAGAAAGCCTTTCGGCCGCGTTCCGTCGGCCAGCAGGATCGTGCCAATGCCAAGCGGTGCGGGGATTGTGGCGACGAAATCGCCGAAGCCTGCGGGTGGCAGGGCCCAGACTTCCGTTTCGATGGCGTGGCCTTCGCCCGGTGCAATGCGCAAAAGGCCGGGGCGTTTGGGAGGACCACCGGCAAGAGCAAAGAAGCGATAGGAATTTTCAGTTTTGGCTTTGCGCGCAAAGACACCGCCGCGCGAAGTCAATTCATGATTGAGCGGCATGCCCGAGAGATGCGCGCCGACGACGACGATTTCGATTGTGTCGTTTTTTGTCGCGATATTCATGCCGCCTTGCTCCCCCGATGCGCATCAAATCCGCCGTTTCCGCTGAAAATCCGTGCACCCAGATCGGTCAGGATCCGGTCATGGCCGCGCGGGGCAATCATGGTTGTGCCAGCCGGCATGCCATCGGCGCGGAAGGGTCCGGGCACGGCCAGCGCACAAAGGTCGAGCAGATTGACGAAATTGGTGTAAGTGCCGAGCCGGCTATTGGGGCCGATCGGATCGGCCTCAAGATCTGCAACCTTCGGTGCAATCGGCGCCGTCGGCACGACAAGCGCATCGATCTCGTCCCATATTTTTTCTGTCGTGCGCCGCAGCGTCTGCAATTTGTAAAGCGCTTCGAACATGTCGGTCGCGCTGAATCGATCTGCGCTTGCGATAATGTTGCGGGTGACGGGAAACAGGGCTTCAGGCTTTTCATCCATGAAAGCGCGGATGGCAGCACGCCGCTCGGCCACCCACGGGCCTTCATAGAGCAATCGCGCAACGGCGAAGAAGTCGCTCATGTTTATTTCGCGCATCGGCAGGCCAGCGCGAGAGATTTCCGACAAAGCCTTTTCATAGGCTTTTTCCGCCGCGCTATCGCCGAAGAAGAGACGATCTTGCTGGCGCGGTACGCCCAGCATGCGGACTTTTCCCTCCTGCGCGACGAAGGGGCGCGAATAAGTATCCTGCGCGTCATAATGCGCGACGAGATCGAAGATGCGTCGCGCATCGGCGACATTGAGGGCGAAAATGGAAACGCAGTCGAGCGTTTTGCAGGCGGGCAGCACGCCACGCGTCGACAAGGCGCCAAGCGATGGTTTCAATCCGACAAGATTGTTGAGGCCGGCGGGCACGCGGCCCGAGCCTGCCGTATCCGTGCCTAGCGAAAAGCTGACGCAGCGCCGCGCCACGGCAACGGCCGAACCCGAGCTGGAGCCGCCGGGCACGCGTTCCGGATCGAAGGGATTTTTTGGCGCGGGATAGGGCGTGCGCACGCCCACAAGCCCCGTGGCAAATTGGTCGAGATTGGTCTTGCCGATCAGAATGGCGCCGGCCTCCAGAAGGCGCGTGACAACGGGTGCATGGGCTGCGGGTTGAAATGCAAAATCCGGGCAGGCGGCGGTCGTCGGCAGGCCGGCGACATCGATATTGTCCTTCACGGCGAAAGGAACGCCCCAAAGCGGTTTGGCGACAGGATCGAATGTGCCTAAAGCCAGAGCAGCGGCCCGCGCCTGCGCCGCTGGGACGAGATGAATGAAAATGCCGGAATCGTCCGCCGCTGCCAGCCGCTCATGGGCGAGCGCGATCACATGCTCGGGGCTGCCGCCCACGGCATAGAAATCATGCAGACTGGCTATATCGAAGGAGAGTTCCGTCATGCTTGGGCGTCCTGTTCAGGACAGGCCTAAGCAACGAGCATGCCATCGCTTTTTTTCAAAGCGTTCGGCGAGAAAAGCCTTTAAAATCAGAGATGGAAACTTTGCCCCGGCGGGCGGGGAATGGAATTGCGGCAAAAATTGTATGCAGTTGAAAAATATGCCTAAAAATTAGGCTATTATTTTTGTGCAGCAATCTTTTCCAGCGTTTCCTGGGTAATGGCGAGGTGCTGGCGCATGGCGCCGGCCGCCCCGGTCTGGTCGCCTCGCAAAATGGCGGTGACGATCTCCTCATGCTCGGCATAGGAGCGCGCGAGGCGGGTGGGGGCTTCCAGCTGGACGCCGCGATGGGGCGCGAGGCGCTCGCGCGTCATCAGGGCCAGCTGTTTCAGATAGGCATTATTCGTCCCGTCATAGATCAAGGCATGGAAGGCCATATTGCCCTGGCGATAGGCAGCGACATCGCCCTCGCGCACATTGGTGGCCATGTCGCGATGATGGGCTTCGAGCGCGTGGCGCTGGGCTGCGCTCATATCCGTGCAGCAGCGCTGGGCGCAGAGCGCCTCGAGTTCGGCCATTACGTCGAACATTTCGCGCAGGCGGACAATATCGGCAGCCGCCACAAGCGGGGAGCGGTGCGGGCGCAATTCAATCAGCCCGCTGGCGGCGAGCTGGCGCAGCGCTTCGCGGATCGGTGTGCGCGACGCGCCGAATTGCTGGCCCAGCCGCGTTTCATCAAGCGGTGTACCGGGCGCGATCCGTTTCGAGACAATGTCCTGCGTCAGCCGGAAGACAATGGAATCGGTGCGCGTGGTTTTGCCTAGCTTTTGGGGCATGCGGTCTCGCGGAGAAAATTCGCAAGCCCCCTTATACGCCTCCCGCCGGGGCAATCCACCCCGGCGCAGGCATGCAAGCTCAGCGCACCAGATCGCTGAGGCGACGCATCAGCTCTTTGGGCGCTGAATAGAGTTCCTTGACGAGCGCCTCGAGTTCCGCGCCCGTGCGCGGTTCGACATCGAGCCTCAGCTTTTTGGCTTCGGCCAGAAATTCGGCGTCTTTCATGGTCTCGTCAAAAGCCTTGCGCAAAGTCGCCAGGCGGCCTGCCGGCAGATCCGGCGGGGCGATGAAGGGACGGCCCAAGCCCTGGCCTGCATAGAGCAGTTTGATCGCCTGACGCTCTTCCTCATTGCGAGCGAAATCGCGGATGAAGGGCACGCCCGGCAATTCCGGGCTCGGCTCCATGCCGCCCTGAAAGAGGACATGCAATTGCTTCGCCTTGATTGCGCCGGGCTTGCGCGATTCAACCGAGTCGAGACTTTCGCACATGCCATCGACTTCGCCGCGTTCCATCGCCAGCAGCACATCGGTCGAGCCGGGGAAGCCCGAGATCAGCTTGATCTTCAGATCGAGCAGGCCGGCCAGCGCTTTTGGATAATTGTAAGAGCCGCTGCCGGGGCCGACCGCGCCCATAATAACCTCGCGCTTGCGGATATCCTCGATATTGCGCGCGGCGGCCTTGTTCGAGACAAAACAGACATTGGTCTCCACCGTCGGCGTGCCGATCCATGAAAAGCGCGTGGCATCGAAACGCGCAGCTGCCGAGCCGGTGAGCGGAGCCAGCGGCGCATCGCGGTTCAAAATGCCGATCACCGTGCCGTCGCGCGCAGCGGCGGTAAAAATGTGATTTCCTGCCGTGATAGAGCCCGCACCCGGCATGTTTTGCGGCACGGCTGTCGGATTGCCCGGCAATTTGCGCACAATATGGCGCGCGACAATGCGACCCCATGTGTCGTAACCGCCGCCGGCGCTAACCCCGATAATGACCTGCAAATTTTTGCCGGCATAAAAATCCGGCTCGCTTTGGGCCATCGCCGGCACGCATGCCAGAAAAGTCGCAAGTGCCACGGGCATCCCGCGCGAAAGCCGAGCAATAGCCATTATCCCCTCCCGATCTGTTTTTTTATGGTCAAATCTGACCACAGCTGACAGGGGAGGGCAAATCACGCGATTGCGCGCCCGCAAAAAGCAGGGCGGAGGGGGGAGTTGGGTCTGGGGGCGGAAAAATGGTCGGAGTGAGAGGATTCGAACCTCCGACCCCCTCGTCCCGAACGAGGTGCGCTACCAGGCTGCGCTACACTCCGACATCAGGCGGAGAGCCCGCCGAACTGGTGAGCCGCCTTATAGCGAGGGGGGTGAGGGCGGGCAAGGGAAAAGGCGGTAGCCCCCTGAGAGCCTTGGCGCAGATTTCCATACCGGCGAAGGAGAAATGTTGCGGCGGCCCACACACCCCATTATGGTCCGCCCGCTTGCTCCCTGCGATTCATCGCCAGCAGGCCATTGGGGCGTCGCCAAGCGGTAAGGCAGCGGATTTTGATTCCGCCATACGGAGGTTCGAATCCTCCCGCCCCAGCCAATTCTCAAGATTGCGGCGGCAGTCCCGATGTTTCGGCGAGTTTGCGTTCGGCTGCGCCGAGGAGATCGGCCATTTGGCTGTTGAAGCGCCTGATATTGGCTTGGGCGCGTTCGAGTTCGCGCCTGTGCGATTCAATCTCGGCTTCGCATTCGGCGCGCAGGGCTTCTGCGGCCATGCGCATGGATTCGCGCTCTTTGCGCAAGGCCTGTCTTTCGGCCTTGAGCGCTTCGATCTCGTTTTGCAGCAGATGATTTGTCTGTTCGGCCGCGCGCAATTTGTGGCGGAAATGTTCGATGCTGCGCATGGCCGCATCGGTAATGGCGCGATTGCGCGCGATCAATTCATCCACGGCGGCTGCGGCGCGGACGAGAATCTCGAGCGATTTTTCCACCTGCGCGGGAGCCGACCATTCGTCTTGTGCCTCTGCCGTGGCGGCAATGGCGCGCGATCCGGGGGAGCTGGCCGCAAGATTGGATTTGGAAGGCGGTAGAGTGAAATCAGTCACGGGCTTTGTCCAGCGAATCACATGGCCATTATGGGAGAAAGGCGCTTGCGCATAAAGGCGCGGCGGCCATTCTGCGCGCTGGTTGCGGCGTATAAAATAATGACGAGAAGAAATTCATAACATCAATAGCTTAGGAAAAACTTACTTCACATTTTCGCAATTCGCAGGCGCAGCTTTGCCACAAGTTGGCCCGCGTATTAGATTGTGGGCGTTTTATTTGACCGTGTTGATTTGCTGCCCTTGCGGCATTTTTTGTATTTATTTCAGAGGTATTTTGAAGATGAAGGCGGTACTTCTCGCCGGCGGATTGGGCACGCGCCTTGCCGAAGAAACCTCGTTGCGGCCCAAGCCCATGGTCGAGATCGGCGGCAAGCCGATCCTTTGGCACATTATGAAAATCTATTCCGCTCATGGCGTGAATGATTTCATTCTCTGCCTTGGATATCGCGGCTATCTGATCAAGGAATTTTTCTCGAATTATTTTCTGCACATGTCGGATGTGACGTTCGATCTGGCGAAAAACAGTGTCGAGGTTCATCGCCGGCAGGCCGAGCCCTGGCGCGTCACGCTTGTCGATACGGGCGAGCATACGCAAACGGGCGGGCGGCTGAAGCGTATCATCGAACATGTGGCCGATGAGGAATGTTTCGCGCTCACCTATGGCGATGGCGTTGCCAATATC
>Ga0315908_10000097_pt1 | contig 68960 bp, 63 predicted proteins | sample LakEriMetagenome_12_FD_203520 | JGI IMG/M metagenome (GOLD analysis project Ga0315908, IMG submission 203520) | Freshwater fungal communities from buoy surface, Lake Erie, Ohio, United States - Buoy 4 MA124 | ecosystem: Environmental > Aquatic > Freshwater > Lake > Lake biofilm | place: USA...
TCGCTCGCGATTTTTCTTTTTCCAGGCGGAACCCTTCTGCTTCCTATCGTCATGAAACTCGTGCCGGAACTCATCCCCTCTGCCTTTAAAGTAAATGAAGTAGAAAAAAAACAACCCCAAGATGAATTGTAAGATACACATCCACTTGCTCAATGAGCTTTATTCACAAGAACTTGCCAATGAGAAATACGGTGGAAAAGAGTCTGCCGATAACCTTCGCTACGAGTGGGAAGACGAATTAGAGATTACAACTACAGTTCTCAAAGTGCTAGAAAAAGAGAATTCCACCTATACACTTTCAGGATACGACGAAAACGATGCACTTTTCTCTTACGATATCGAACAAATGCACCTATTTGAAATTCATTCCGAGGACAGTCCAATGCTCTATGTGGGTGCATCCAAATGTATCATAGATCATTGTAGCTTAAGTATTGATGACACCAATTACACCATCCGTATTTACCTCAAAGACTATGAGCCAATGGCCAACCCTATACCTGGTATCTTCATTGCCTCTAAAGCTTTTCCAAAAGCCCTCATCCGATGATCGAACTACGTGGCATTGTACTGACCTACCAAAAACAGATATTGAAGTCGCTTCAAATTCAGGTGCGCCGCGGTGAAATCTTAGGACTAGTCGGAAAAAGTGGGGCAGGTAAATCATCTTTACTAAAAATTTGTGCCGGACTACAAGACCCCGATGCGGGCGAAATTTGGATTGATGGTATTCAACAAACAGCCGTCAGAAACCTGCTCGTACCCGGTTTCAAAGGGCTAGCAATTGTGAATCAAGATTTCAAACTAGATCCTTACCACACCGTTGAAGAAAACATTCGAGAAGCTATCTTACACTGGCCTTACGCCAAAAGAGACAAACGCGTCCAAAAATTACTGCGCTTATTTGGCCTTAAGGATATTAGCCTTACCAAAGCCCATCTCATTTCAGGGGGCGAACAACAGCGCGTGGCAATTGCCCGCGCAATTGCAAATCAACCCAATTACTTGTTATTAGATGAACCCTTTGGGCATCTAGATGCCCATTTGCGGCAAAAACTCAGCAGCCACCTCATGGACCTCCGCGATGAAGAAGATACGGGCATCATCTTAGTATCACACGAGGGGCAAGATGTACTTGGTCTTTGCGATCATATTTGCATTCTTCAAAATGGTAAATTGACTAAAAAATACCGTCCTGAAGAGGTTTATTACCACTACAAAGCACCAGAACGCGCAAGACTTTTCGGACCTTTAAACACACTTAAAAACGGTGAAGAACTTTTGCATTTTAGACCGGATGAATACAAGATTACACAATCTGGAATTGAAGTGCGTTTTGAAAAGGCCCTATTTGTAGGCGGCCTTTACCATAACTTTGTGAGAAGCAAAAATATGGAGCGTATTCTGCTTTATGCTTTTGAAAAATTAACCGATATCCAAGCCATTGAGATCCACAAAAAATAAAAAAGGTACGATTGGCCTCATGCTCAAAGCATTCTGGGACGCACTCAAAGAATACGTTCAAGAAGGGGCCTTTCACCATGGTGCTGCCTTGGCCTATTACACCTTATTTGCGTTCATTCCCATCATATACCTAACGACGTCAATCTATGGACGCATTATTGGACAAGACAACATGCGTCAGATTGTGTCCTCTCTTCTTCAATCTGGCCTTGGCCTTAAGGATAGCGGAACACTCCTTCAGCTCGTGGAGGGGATATCTTTCGAAAAACCAAATTTCTTTTTAGAATTAGTGAGTATTGGGATATTACTTTACACCTGCTCAGCATTTATGATTTCGCTCAAACGCAGTTTAAATGAATTTTTTAATGTAGCCAAAAAGAGCAGAGAAGAATCAAATTTTTTCATGGAAATCATTGGCTTTCGCTTTGTAGGTGTATTTCTACTCGCTGTCTTTGCGCTGGTGATTATCTTATTCTATTTCCTACAAGTGTTCATCTTTTCAGCCCTAACCAATTGGCTACATTGGAACAACGGTTTTGTTGATTTCTCCCTTCAGGTATTACAGGTTGTTCTTACCTTAGTTTCAAATGTGTTGATATTTCTATTGATTTTCAAATACATGCACAACGCAAAAGTTAGTTGGCGAGTTGCCCGAGATGGAGCCATTGCAACCGCGCTCCTTTTGTACCTTAGTCAATGGCTAATTGGTTACTATTTACATCACTATTTTATAATGGGTAAATTAGGTGTAGCCAACTCCATTTTTATTATGTTGGCATGGATACATTACTCGGCCCAAATTGTATTCTTTGGTGCTCAATTCACCTTTCATATTGGCAAAGTCCTGAACGAACGCATTCAATCTAGCGCTAAAGAAACGACGGCGGCTTCCTGAATTCAATTTTGGCATCTCTAAAGATACTCGACGTATTTCGGATAGTTAGTAAGAAGCTTTTGTTACCACCAAGAGGTACGTAATAAAAAGACAAAGCCCAACAGTGCATATTGCGATTCAATGAAAAATAAGCATTCGTTAATCTGGTTTCTTGTACGTTAAAATTGAGGTTGCCTGATAAATTCCAGCGCTTTGTAAAACTGACGTCACCGCTAAGAACAAGCGTCTGAACAAATAACCAAGAGTCGGGGTTGCTTGTACTTATTTCTTGATTGGCTCGAATGCCATAAACATGGGACAAATTCATTTTCCATGGAATATCGTAATAGACTGCACGCTCCGGATGCAGCGCATAATAATTGAAGTCGGCATTCCAATCTTGTTCGTTAAAAAGGGTACTGTGATTTTGAATTTTTTTACGGTCTTTCTTTGGTGCGACCACAATAGTGGTTGTAAGATTAGTAGTGGTAAGTCTGCCCAATTGTTGCGCATTTTGCCAAGCGTATTCGCCCGTGGTTGATCCTAATTGATTCCAAGCATATGGGCTCCACTGTGCATTTGACACAAAGTTGATCCAGTTGGCCGGGCTTATGCGCAAGTTCAATGCCAAATCTGAAAGCTGCATGCTATCTTTGGTGAAGTCATAAAATCCCGTCACTGAAAACTGATCAATCAGACGGATTTTTTTGTACCCAGTTAGCGTATCTTGATCTGATTTCAACTTGAGCTCAGCGGTATTATTAATGCCAAATGTAAGCAGCGAAGCCTCTCGAACAGAGCCAACCTGATAAATACTGCGCTCAAAAGATGAGTAAGAAATTGCTGCCTGATTTGGGCCTGCGTTAGCCGTAACAAGTGGGTTCCAACCCGGAGTATAGCGGTAACCGATATTTGGCGTCATCAAATGTCGCAAACGCGCTTGTTTGGGGCCCACAAAACGGTAATAACCATATAAAACAGTTGTTGCTGTGAGGCTAAAGTTGAGTTCATGACGCATGGCCATTTGGCGTAGGGTGTCTATTTGTGTTTGATTCAAAATAGGGTCATAGGACTTTATGATTTGCTGAAAATTGATTTTGTTGCCATAGTTGAGGCTCGGATTGATCTTCACCGCATTTTTGAATAAACCAGTATTGGTTTGTATGCTCAAACCTTGACTAATACCATTCATGAATTGTTGGCTAATTGCTGCGAAATCACCATTACTCAGCAAGTTGTCTTGAAACTGTGATCGGTTCTGACCCTCCAAATTGTAGGTAAATCCGATGCGCTGGATTGTTTTTTTCCAGTTCTTATCAGCAGTTTCAAAAACGTCTTTGAACGGAAAAACACGCGTTACATTCACATTGAGCACCGGACTCATTAAGGAAATATTTTGAGCAAGAGAATTTTGGCGCAAAGACATTTTTAAGCCCGTATTGATTGGCTTTCCGGGGAAATTTCGTGCTAAGTTGATGTCGGAATTGAAGGAGTTTGAAAAATATTCTGGGTTAATAGGATCTAGTGAGTTTTTAGATTGGTTGTCGGAGATAAAATTGACACTCGAAGAAAAATCCCAGAAAGGATTGGATTTTGGCGCCTTACGATGGCTCCAAGACACACTTACTTTATTTCGTTTATCATTCATTGGAAAACCACTATTGAACTGCTGGAAACCCAACGAGAGCCTACCGGTATAGCCATAGCGTTTGGCGTAATCGAGGTCGTTGCGCAAACCCCATGAGCCACGGCTATACAAGTTGGCATATACAGAGGTTTGAAAACGCTCATTGATAGGAAAATACCAACCCAAATTCTGAAATCCAAAACCGAAGGCCGAAAGCGGAATAAATTCAGGGAACAACAAACCAGAAGTACGTTCTTTTTGGTTCGTTGGAATAAATGCAAAAGGCAGCCCGAGCGGAGTTGGAATGCCCGAAACCCATAAATTCATTGGGCCAGTAACGATGCGCTGTTCAGGAACCAACACACCTTTACTCAATTGAAAATGATAGTGCGGTTCTTCTAGATTACAAGTGGTAAGAATACCCTGGCGCAAATGTAGTTCCTCATTGGCTTGGCGCTTTGCGGTTCCCATTTTGAAATAAAATTCATCTTGTTTAATAGCGAGCGCTTTGATGTACGCTTTTTGCGTTTTGTAGTTCATCTTGATGGTCTCGCAGCGGATCGTTTCTGTGCCTTCAGTGAGTTCCGGGAACTCTATTTTCTTACCTAAGCTATCCAACCGATAACTCGCCTCAACTTGGTTGGAATCGATATCGATGAGAATATAACCTGCCTTAATCGAGAAACCCTCACTTTGTACCTCTGCATTGCCGTAAAGATATATTCTTCGCAATTTGACATCGTGTATGATTTTTTGCGAGGCTTTATAGGTAACTACCTCATTGAGGGTCTCCCCATTCACGTAAAGGGTATCCTGAGCTGTAACGATTGTCTTTGTACACATTATTAACAATGTGGCGAAGAAAAGTTGTAAAAAGCGCTGGCGCTGGTTCAAGATGCTTAATTAGATTTGTATTATGCAGATAAAACGTACAAAGCTACCAATTTTCAATGGCTTGCAAAAAAACGCGTGTCGTGTCATTTTATTGGCCGTAATCGTTTTATTTTCAAATACAGTAAGTTGGGCGCAAAGCAGCAAGATTAAAACAGTCGTCATTGACGCTGGCCACGGCGGTCACGATCCGGGTTGCCACGGTGCAAACAACAACGAAAAAGAGGTTTGTTTGGCAATGGCCCTCAAACTAGGAGCCCTTATCAAAGAGCGCTATCCCGACATCAAAATTATCTATACGCGCTCTACTGATGTTTTTGTTGAGCTTGCAGAACGTGCCAACATTGCCAATCGCAACAACGCCGACCTTTTTATTTGTATCCATGCCAATGCCGGGAGCACCACTGCCTATGGTTCCGAAACATATGTTTTAGGATTGCACCGTACCGACGCCCAACAAAAAGTAGCCGAAAGAGAAAATGCGAGTATCGCGCTCGAAGACGACAAAGGAGCAAAATACCGCTCCTATGACCTCACACCAGACGGTATTATAGCCCTGCAATTTCAGTTGGCGGTTTTCCACCGACAGTCCATCTTATTTGCTGAAATGATCCAAAAAGAATTCAAGCGCATTGGACGTTATGACCGCGGCGTCAAACAAGCCGGATTTTTAGTGCTGTATAAAACCACCATGCCCAGCGTACTAATTGAAACCGCATTCTTACCCAACCCAACCGAAGAAAAATTGATTGGGTCTGCTGAGGGGCAACAAAAAATGGCCCAATCCATGTTTGATGCCTTTGTCAATTATAAAAATGCAACAGAAGGTAAAACAGTCGTAGGCGGAACCACCGTTCAAAATAATATAGAACCTGCGCCCGTTCTGAACAATAGTGCGCAACCCCAGGAAACAGTCAAAGAACAAGGCTTGATCTTTAAAGTCCAAATTGAAACCGCTAGCAAAGCCATCTCCACCAAATCAAGCCATTTTAAGGGTTTAGAGATATTTGAATACCAGGATAATTCCTTGTACAAATATTGCGCTGGATATTTTCCAAATAACTTACAAGGAGCAAAAAACTATAAGGACGAACTCACTAAGATGGGCTATTCTAATGCATTTGTGGTAGCTTTCCTCGACGGGGAGCGCATCAGTATAGAAAAAGCCCTTAAATTAGCAGAAAAAAACTAGCTTGAAATTCTCTAAAGAAATTAAAGCCGCGCTCATTGCGCTCATGGCCATTGTGGTACTCATTGCCGGAATCAACTTTCTGAAAGGCAATAGTTTTTTTGGTGGAGACGACGTTTACACCGCATACTTTGCCAATTCTGGCCAATTAATGGTCTCTTCTAATGTAACGCTTGACGGCGTAGAAATCGGTAAAGTGCTCAGCATTAAATCTAATCCAGAAGGTGATTCTCTACACAAAGTAAAAATGACCTTCAATATCCACAACTCAGATATCCGTCTTCCAAAAGGAACCACAGTAGAAATTGGCTCTCTAGATTTCTTTACCAAAGCACTGATTGTTCAATTACCCCTAGCCGGAAACGGATCTTTTTATAAGGCCGGTGCCACCATCCCTGGACATGTATCTGTTGATATGGTGACGCAAGTAAAAGCATATGCAGATCCCATCTCTCAAAAATTACAAACCATGATGTTATCCGTAGACAAAATGGTTGGCTCCTTAACTTCTTTTTGGGATACCACCGCTACTTCTGAACTAGAAGGAAGCCTCAAACAAGTCAAACTCACCATTAAAAAACTTGGAAATGTAGCCGATGAACTTCAAGGTTTTGTAGCTGCAGAACGCACTCAATTTTCCAAAATCATGGATCATGTAGAGGCTATTACGCTCAATTTGCGCAAAAGCAACGACCAAATCACGGGCATAATTGGCAATACGCGCAAAATCACTGATGAGCTCGTTACTGCCGACTTCAAAGGAACCATTCTCGAGGCGCAAACCACACTCAAGAAATTCAATATGGTGCTGACAGAAGTAGAAAAAGGTCAGGGAACTTTGGGCAAACTCATTCACGACGACAAACTCTACGCAGAACTCGTGGCAACCAACAACGACCTCCAAAATTTAGTGACCGACCTAGAAGCGCACCCCGAACGTTATGTGCACCTATCCTTAATTGGTGGCAAAACAAAAGGTATGCAACTCTCCAAGAAAAACGAAGACAAGCTTCAAAAAATGCTCGACAGCTTGCCTGAATAAACCCTGCACATGCATCAACTCATTTTTAGCGTTCTTACGCTCGTAAGTTTTGGTTTTTTTGCATTTAATCTTCGCAAGATTGCCCAAAATATTCATATGGGCTTACCCCTTGACCGCGCGGACCGCAAGGCAGACCGCTGGCGCACAATGCTACTAGTCGCACTCGGTCAAAAAAAGATGTTCACCAGACCAATTCCCGCACTATTGCACCTCTCCCTGTATGCAGCGTTTGTGATTACACAAATTGAACTCGTTGAAATTCTTGTAGACGGTATCAGCGGATCGCATCGTTTCTTTCAAGATAGTCTAGGTGGTTTTTACACCTTCATGATCAGCTTCATTGAAATATTATCGGTATTGGCTTTCATTGGTACAATCGCTTTTTTAGCCCGCCGTAATATGCTCAAGTTACCGCGCCTTAGCATGAAAGAACTCGTTGGCTGGCCAACACTAGATGCCAACCTAATTCTTGTATTTGAACTTATTTTACTTAGTTTCATCTTTACCATGAACGGTGCAGACGAAGTCCTTCGCCAACAAGTTAACCAAACCAATGGTTTTGCCATTTCATCATGGTTCGGGCCACTTCTTTTTGGCGGCATTACGGATACGCATACTTTACACGTTCTAGAGCAATTAGGTTGGTGGGGTCATATCCTAATGGTTTATACCTTCATGAACTACCTACCCTACTCTAAGCATCTGCACATATTTATGGCGTTTCCAAATACGTTTTACTCCAAATTAGATCCTAAAGGGCAGTTTACAAATATGCAAAGTGTCACCAACGAAGTGAAACTCATGCTAGACCCAAATGCCGATCCCTATGCCTCACCAACTGCAGACGCAGTCCCTTCGCGTTTTGGTGCCAAAGACGTCACAGACCTCACTTGGAAAAATCTCATGGACGCCTATAGCTGCACGGAATGTGGCCGTTGTACATCCGCATGCCCCGCCAACACCACCGGTAAGTTGCTTTCACCGCGCAAAATCATGATGGATACCCGAGACCGTATGGTCGAACTCGGCGACTACAAACGCAAAAATGGCGCCGATACAGATGACGGCAAAAGCCTTCTAGGCAACTACATTACTGAAGAAGAACTTTGGGCCTGTACGAGCTGTAATGCATGTGTCCAAGAGTGTCCGGTGAACATCGATCCACTAGCGATCATTATGGACCTACGCCGCTTTTTAGTGATGGAAGAATCAAAAGTACCTACTGAACTAACGGGCATGCTTACCAATATTGAAAACAATGGAGCGCCTTGGCAGTTTGCTGCCACAGATCGTTTAAATTGGGCCAACGAAGACTAAGTCAAAAAGACCAAGCAATGAGTATACAAGTACGCACAATGGCCGACATGATGGCCTCCGGAGAAAGCCCCGACATTCTATTTTGGGTTGGTTGCGCAGGCTCTTTTGACGACCGCGCCAAAAAAATTACTAAGGCATTGGTGAAGATCTTAAATCACTGCAAAGTTAACTTTGCAGTTTTAGGCACCGAAGAGAGCTGTACAGGCGACCCAGCCAAACGCGCTGGTAACGAATTCACTTTTCAGATGCAGGCCCTCATGAATATTGAGGTTCTGAATGGCTACGAGGTAAAGAAGATAGTCACTGCTTGCCCACATTGCTTCAATACACTCAAAAACGAATATCCTGGATTGGGCGGCACTTATGAAGTCATTCATCATACCCAGCTCATACAAGACCTCATCAATACAGGCAAACTTGCCCTTGCCGACAACGGCACTTTCAAGGGCAAGAAAATCACTTTCCACGACCCTTGTTACCTCGGACGCGCCAATGACGTCTATGAGGCGCCGCGCGTATTAATTGAAAAGCTCGATGCAGCTCTAGTAGAAATGAAGCGCTGCAAAACCAATGGGCTTTGCTGTGGAGCCGGAGGTGCTCAAATGTTTAAGGAAGCAGAAAAAGGCAACAAAGAAATCAATATTGAACGCACCGAAGACGCCCTAGAGACAAGCGCCAATATTATTGCAACTGGTTGCCCTTTTTGTAATACCATGATGACCGACGGCATCAAGCACTTCGAAAAAGAAGAAGACGTTAAAGTCATGGACATCGCTGAACTTATCGCCAATGCAGCTGATCTCTAAGCTTGCTCCCCATTTTGGCCCCGAGTGTCGGGTTTGGGTTTTCATAGGCAAACGCGCGCTAGATGCCACTGAAACCGCATGGGCCAACGAACAACTCGCTACTTTTACCCAAACTTGGCAAACGCACGGCAAAGCCATGAACGCCACAGGTTTTGTTTTCGAAAATCATGCATTGGTCATCGTTGCCAACGAGGCAGGCCTTCAGGCCTCAGGTTGTTCTATAGATAAAATCAATCTACAAATACGCCAAATGGGCACCGAACTCGGCGTCGACTACTTTGAGCGCATGAATACCCTGGTTTGGGAAAACAACTCCTGGATCCTTAGTACTTTCTCACCTACCGAAACACGCCGCACCGTTTCTGCTGCAACACAATTTTTAGACGAGTTGCTCCTTTAGTTTGATTTTCAATACCCAGCCGTGCCGCCAGCTATTTGCTCTATAGGGTGCCAAGTGGTTTTGATCTCTTGAAAATCTGTGATGAAATGCAGGCCTTGGTTTTTAGAATCGAAATAATCAAGGTTATAGAGCTGACAACGTTTGAGGTTGTCTATTGCTGCTTCTTGGGCGTTTCTAGATAAGTGATCTTTGATTTTTGCCAGGCTCAGGGCATTGACATCCATATGACCTGCCAACGTTGGTAGCATTTCAGCAACCTCTCCGGTTAAAATATTGACAACACCGCCTGGTACATCTGAGGTTGCAAGTACTTCTGCAAAAGAAATAGCACAAAGTGCTTTAGTCGTATTGGCAATAACCACAACGCTGTTGCCGCCCACAATTAGCGGTAAAATTTGAGAAATGAGGCCAATCAGCGCAGTTTCTTGACAAGCAACCACACCAATAACACCCATTGGTTCTGGTACTGAAAAATTGAAATGCGGGCTAGACACCGGATTCACGCTCGAGCTAAGTGCTTGGTATTTATCGGCCCAGCCTGCATAATAGATACAACGGTCAATACTAGACTGAACTTCAGCGACTGCAGTTGCATTTGAATGCCCCAACAAAACCAATTCTTCAATGAACTGACCTTTGCGTGTCTCTAGCATTTCTGCAATTCGGTAAATGATCTGACTGCGGTTAAATGCCGACTTAGCTGCCCAGGATGCTTGTGCTTTTCTGGCTGCTTGAACGGCATTTCGGATGTCTTTTTTTGAACCCAAACAAGCATTCGCTATAGCTTGACCAGATGCAGATTGAATCTGATAAGAACGTCCACTTTCGGTACGTGGAAATTGACCGCCAATGTAAAGTTTATAGGTTTTAAGAATTTCCATTAGTTGGTAATTTTGAGATAAGCACTAAGGCCATGCACGCCTCCTTCACGGCCAAAACCACTTTCTTTATAGCCCCCGAATGGAGAGGCCGGATCAAATTTGTTGTAGGTGTTTGCCCATACAACGCCTGCTCGCAACTGACTACTTAAGCCAAAAATACGGGCACCTTTGTCTGTCCAGACACCTGCTGCCAAACCATACGGCGAATTATTGGCTTTTTGCAAGACTTCGTCGATGGTTCTGAAGGTTTGAATAGCGAGTACAGGGCCAAAAATTTCTTCTTGAGCAATGCGTGCACTTTGGGCTACATCAGTGAATAAAGTTGGTAGACAATAGTAGCCTTTACTCGGTAATTGGCATGCGGGCTGATAAATTTCTGCACCCTCTTCACGGCCTAAAGAGATATATTTTTCAATAGTCTCTAATTGTTTTTTGGAGTTGATGGCTCCGATATCGGTGTTTTTATCGAGCGGGTTACCGACATAAATACTTTGCAAGCGAAACTTTAACTTCTCGATGACCTGCGCTGAAATTGATTCTTGCACATAAAGCCGAGAACCGGCACAACATACATGACCCTGATTATAGAAAATGGCGTTGATCACGCCTTCAACCGCTTGATCTATAGCTGCATCTTCTAAAATGATATTGGCAGACTTCCCACCAAGTTCTAAGGTGAGTTTTTTGTCGGTACCAATGCAGGCCTTTTGGATTTGCTTACCGACGGCCGTGCTCCCGGTAAATGCAATTTTATTGACATCTGGGTGCACTACGAGTGCTGCACCTGTGTCTCCATAGCCTGTAATAATATTGACCACGCCTGCCGGCAAGCCTGCTTCTTGACAAATTTCGGCAAATTTAAGGGCGGTGAGGGAGGTGGTTTCGGCCGGTTTGAGCACAACAGTGTTGCCACAAGCTAGGGCAGGCGCAATTTTCCAGGCGAGCATTAAGAGTGGGAAATTCCAAGGCGTAATTTGACCCGCTACGCCCAAAGATTCAATTTGTTGGCCTGCAAAGGCTTCTTGCAATTTATCGGCCCAACCTGCATAATAAAAGAAATGATTGCAGGCCAATGGGATATCGATATCTCTGGATTCTTTAATTGGTTTGCCGCCATCTAGGGTTTCGAGTACTGCCAATTCTCGGGCCTTTTCTTGCATAAGGCGTGCAATGCGAAACAAGTATTTGCCGCGTTCGGCACCACTTAGCTTTGACCATACATTTTCATATGCGTTTCTTGCCGATTTTACAGCTAAATCGACATCTGCTTCGGTTGCCCACGCAATATTTGATAAATGACTTTCATCCGAAGGATTGATTGTAGCAAAGTATTTTTTTGCTTTTGGAGCTTGCCATTGTCCGTTGATGAAAAGCTCGTATTGATCTTTGAGCTGAACCACCGCGGTTGACTCCAAAGAAGGTTCTAGATTCCAATTTGTAGTGCTCATAGTTAGTCTATTGAAAAGTAAGCAGCTGACTGGTATTTTCCGGTCAATTGTTTTTGGTATTGCATCAACAGATCATTGGCTAAACTGCTGGCGCCAAAACGATACCACTCATTGGTAAGCCACGCCTCTCCAAGTACCTCTTTTACTAATAAAAGATGCTGCAAGGCAATTTTTGCAGATGAAATACCCCCCGCAGGTTTCATTCCTATCATTTGACCCGTTTTATCAAAGTGATCTTTAATGGCACCGAGCATAGTCAAAACCACCGGAAAAGTGGCGGCTGGTTGTATTTTACCAGTAGAAGTTTTGATGAAATTGGCACCAGCTGCAATTGCCAAATCGGAAATACGGCGTACTTGATCTAAAGAATCGAGCTCGGCGGTTTCAAAGATTACCTTGAGCCGTGCAGACCCACATAATGCTTTAATTGCAGCGATTTCGTCAAATACATAATTGTACTCCCCGGCTAAGAAATGACCTCTGGAAATGACCATATCGATTTCATCGGCTCCGTGTTCTAGGGCGTAAAGAGTATCTAACTTTTTGACTTCAAACGGCGCTTGCCCAGACGGAAAAGCTGTAGAAACAGCAGCTACTTTGATAGTTGAATTTTCTAATGCTTTCTTAGCAACACCCACCATGGTTGGATACACACAAACTGCTGCAACTTTGGGTAGATCAGGGTTAATGCCATGTAAATGCTGTGCTTTGAAGCAAAGTTGCCGGACTTTTGACGGCGTGTCTTTTCCTTCTAAAGTAGTGAGATCGATCATGGAGAGCGCCAAACGCAAACCATGCAGCTTTGCTGGGCCTTTCAGGCTTCTGGATTGAATTTTTGAAATGCGCTCGTGTGTACCAATTTGATCAATTGGCGGCGCACTTTTTAGGCGCACTAAAAGCTCTTGTGGTGTGTATTTGGGCTGCATTGACCCAAAGTTAAAAAAACTTGGGTACGAAAGACTTAATCTTCTTCGTCGTCGGAAGGTTCTTCGTCGGCAAAATCATCCTGTTCTTCTTCTTCATCCTCATTGAGGTCGTCGTCCTTGAGGTCGTCAACTTTGTCAAAATCATCTTCAAAGTTTTCTTCTTCTTCACTGACAACTGCTTTGGCCTTAGGCATAACTTTGTTGATTTTGACGAGGTAAATGACCTCTTCGGTTTCCCATACCAACGCATCAAGGACCTCGCCGGTTGGCGTTTTGATGGTCGTTAGATGGTTGATGTATCCGTCGGGGAAATCACGGAGAATTTGTTTTTTCTGTTCAATACTCAGCTTGTCGTAACTGATGATCGCTCTTCTTTTTGACATAGGATTGACAACTTTTTTACATGGCAAAATTATATTTTTTGATATTGTGACAATGAACGGACTAAAAAATCTTCAAAAAAATATTTTTCTTTTCGGTAATCTTACCGATTAAGTACTTAAAAGCCAGCAGCCGACATGCTTTTTTAGATACCTTTGTCTAAACGAAAACAACCCATGTCAAAAGCAAAATCTGCCTTTTTTTGTCAAAATTGCGGTCATGAAGCTGCCCAATGGCTGGGCAAATGCCCCAGTTGCAAAGAGTGGAATACCTTCGTAGAAGAGCGCACCGAAAAAACGCCCAAACACGTAGTGAGTTTTTCTAAATCGTCCCAAGCGCAGCAAGCCGTACGAATACAAGAAGTTGTCAATAGTGAAGAAAGCCGCATTGCTCTTAAAGATTTTGAACTGAATAGAGTTTTAGGCGGCGGTATTGTTCCGGGTTCTATCAATCTGCTCGGCGGTGATCCTGGCATTGGTAAGTCGACGCTTTTGCTACAACTCGCTATCAAAGAGCAGCTCAAAGTACTTTACGTTTCAGGTGAAGAAAGCGAACAGCAGATCAGAATGCGCGCCGAACGCCTCGGTTTAGACAACCCCAACTGTTACTTACTCACCGAAACCAACTTGCAACAAGTTTTGATACAGGCCGAGGCCATTCAACCGCAATTACTAATCATCGATTCCATTCAAACGCTCTACACCGATAGCGTTGAAAGCTCGCCTGGTTCAGTGGTGCAAGTACGCGAGTGCACCGCCAATCTTTTGCGTTTTGCCAAACAAACAGATATTCCAATTTTCTTAATAGGACACATCACCAAAGACGGTACCATAGCTGGTCCAAAAGTGCTGGAGCACATGGTCGATGCCGTACTGCAATTTGAAGGGGATCGCCATCATATTTACCGACTTTTGCGCAGTATTAAAAACCGCTTTGGATCTACCAATGAACTCGGAATTTACAGTATGCAAGGCAACGGGCTCTTGCCGGTAGCCAACCCTTCTGAGGTATTGGTTTCTATTGGTTCTGAAGCGCTGAGCGGCGTTGCTGTTGCCTCTATGGTGGATGGCATTCGGCCACTACTCATTGAAGTACAAGCACTCGTTTCCTCTGCCGCTTATGGTACGCCCCAGCGCTCGTCTACAGGTTTTGATGTCAAGCGGCTCAACATGCTACTCGCCGTACTTGAAAAACGCTGTGGCTTTCGTTTAGCAGCCAAAGATGTATTCTTAAACATTGCCGGTGGTATCAAAGTAGATGACCCCGCCATTGACCTCGCTGTAGCTATGGCTATTTTGTCGTCGAATGCCGACCTCGCCATTGACAAAACCATCTCCTTTGCTGCCGAGATTGGCCTGAGCGGAGAACTTAGGCCTGTAAACAGGCTTGAGCAGCGCCTTGGTGAACTCGAGAAACTAGGCTACAAAAAAATTATCGTATCCAAATATTCAAAAGGAATTAAAGGACACAAACACCAAATAGAAATCATCCCTTGCACCAAAATAGAAGAAGTGGTGCGTGCGGTTTTTGCTTAAGCCATGCCTAGACTCATCCTCGTTCCAACCCCTATCGGAAACCTCGAAGACATCACGCTTCGTGCATTGCGTATCTTACAAGAAACACCCCTTATTTTTGCCGAAGATACCCGAGTGACCAATAAATTACTGAACCATTTCGAAATCAAGAAAAAAGTGTTGGCTTTTCACGCCCACAACGAACACCGCTTCTTAGACAAAACCATTGAACTCATCGCACAACATGAATTTTGTGTATTGGTTTCTGATGCCGGTACACCCGGTATTTCAGATCCTGGTTTTTTGTTAGTAAGGGCTTGTGTACAGGCAGGTATAGAAGTCGAATGCCTTCCCGGCCCAACAGCGTTTGTGCCGGCACTGGTAGCTTCTGGGTTTCCCTGCGACAAATTTGTATTTGAAGGGTTCTTGCCCCACAAAAAAGGTCGCCAAACCAAAATACAGGCTTTGGCTCATGAAAACAGAACTATTGTCCTTTATGAATCTCCGCATCGCATTGCCAAAACGCTTGCTCAAATGTGCGAATGGTTAGACCCCGAAAGAGAAGCCTGTATAGTGAGGGAAATCAGCAAGAAATTTGAAACCTACCACCGAGGAACTTTAGCTGAGCTAAAAACCTATTTTGCACAACATGATGCAAAAGGTGAAATCGTTTTACTCTTGAAAGGAAACGCGGAATAATTGGGTCATTTTAGCTATTTTTGAAGGTGCAATTTCAGCAAGTCATTGGTCATTCAACGCTCAAGCGCGAGCTCATTCGTGAAATCGAAACCGGCAAAATTGCGCACGCCCAACTTCTCCAAGGGGCGGCAGGTAATGGAGGGCTTCCGCTCGCTTTGGCATTTAGCCAATATTTATTTTGTACCAATCGGCTAGCCGAGGATAGCTGCGGTCAGTGCGCTTCGTGTCAGAAAGTACAACAACTCCAACATCCCGATCTCCATTTTGTATTTCCTGTGGTGCTCAGCATCGGCAAAACCTCCGATTTATTCTTAGCAGACTGGCGCGCTCAAATACAACACAATCCTTATTTCGATCTCTTTCAATGGACCGAGCGCATCGACAACAAATTGCGTAAACCCGTCATTGGCACCGATGAAAGTAAAGAAATCATAAAAAAGCTCAATCTCAAGGGCTACGAAGGTGGTTATAAAGTCATGATCATTTGGCAACCTGAAGAAATGAACGCCGATTGCGCCAACAAACTGCTTAAGATTCTCGAAGAACCCCCGGCCAAAACACTCTTTTTATTGGTTAGTGACGATGCCAACAAACTCATGATCACCATCCAATCCAGAACACAGCTCATCCGCATACCCAAAATAAATACAGACGATCTAAGTACTTATTTGCAGCAAACTAAAAATCAGACCCGAACAAATGCCGATGCGGTAGCAGCCTTTGCAGATGGCTCACTGTTGGCAGCTTTGGCCTACTTAGACACTACCGAAAACCAGGAGCAGCAACGAGATCAGTTTATTCAACTCATGCGGGTTTGCTACAAAAAAGAAGTACTGTCCATGATGAACTGGGCAGATGACCTTGCAGCTATTGGTAAGGAAAGACAAAAATTATTTATTCAATATACGCTGCACATGCTGCGCCAAAGTATCCTGACCAACTATATGGGAGATACCCTCACCAAAGTTTCTGCTGAGGAAGCTGCGTTTTTAGAAAAATTTGCACCTTTTATATCCGGCAACAACATCCGAGAATTCATCAGTACACTAGACAGTGCTTATTATCAAATTGACCGCAATGCCAACGCCCGCATCTTATTTACACAACTTTGTTTTCAGACGATGCGCTACATCCATCAAGCGTAGCTTCCACTAACTTTATTTATTATCTTTACAACAAAAAAACAAATGGGCTGTACGTCATGTAGTAGCGGTGGAGGGACACCAAACGGTTGTAAAAACAACGGCACATGTAGCAGTGGCGGATGCAATAAACTAGACGTTTTTGATTGGCTTTCCAATGTTAGTTTACCCGAAGGGCAGAGTACTTTTGATCTTGTAGAGGTCCGCTTTAAAAACGCCCGAAAAGCTTTTTACAGAAACGCAGACCACCTCTCTTTACAAACAGGCGACGTCATTTCAGTAGATACAAGCCCGGGATGGGATATCGGCGTAGTTTCGGCTCTTGGTGAACTCGCTCGAATTCAAGTCAAGAAAAAAGCACCCAACCTCAAGGCAATGGAGTGTAAAAAAATCTTGCACATCGCCACCCAAGAAGAAATCGACAAATGGATCAAGGGTCGTGGTTTGGAAAGAGAACTCCTTACCCAATCACGTACTTTTGCACAAAACTTAAGCCTCGACATGAAAATCTCAGATGTCGAATATCAAGCAGATCTTAGTAAAGCCACTTTTTACTACACTGCTGAGGGCCGCATAGATTTTCGTCAGCTCATTAAAGACTTGGCCGACCGCTTCAAAGTGCGTGTCGAGATGCGCCAAATTGGCTCGCGTCAAGAAGCAGCTAGTATAGGTGGTATCGGCTCTTGCGGTCGCGAACTTTGCTGTAGCACCTGGCTTACCGATTTTAGATCCGTATCAACATCTGCCGCGCGCTACCAACAACTCTCGTTAAACCCACAAAAATTAGCGGGTCAATGCGGTAAGCTTAAATGCTGCCTCAACTACGAACTCGACATGTACTTAGATGCCATTAAGTCAATGCCCAAAGCTGATGGCAAGCTTCAAACAGAAAAAGGAGATGCCGTTCACATGAAAACCGATGTATTCAAGCGCATTATTTGGTACGCCTACAAAGGAGAAAATGGAATGGTTGCACTCACACCTGAGCGTGTATCTGAGATCAAAAAGCTCAACAAAGACGGCATCAAACCAAAAGACTTAGCTGACTTCGCTCAAGTCAAAGAAAAGGTCGAAGAAATCGGATATCAGAATGTTGTGGGCCAAGACAGCCTTACACGCTTTGAAAAATCGTTTAATAACAACCATAAAAGAAGACCCAATCGCAAACCACGCAAACCGAACCCCGGAGGGCCAAATAATGAAAAAGCTAATTAGTCTGTTCGCGCTTTTAGGACTCCTCCTCACGAGTTGTACTAAGGAAGCAGTCTACACCAAAGCATACCGTTTCAAAGACGAGCAATGGACACAAAACGTGAAACCAAAATTCGAAGTTTCTATTCAAGACACCACAGAACTATACGATTTCATTTTTACCCTTCGCAGCACTACTGATTACGCCTACAACAATCTTTGGATATTTTTGCGCACCACCCCTCCTTTTGGCAAAAGTGTTCGCGAACCTTACGAAATCAAAATGGCTGATCCAAACGGAAACTGGATCGGCAAAAAATCGGGTACGGTTGTAGAGCACCAACTCATTTTTCAGCGCCGCAAAGTGCCTTTCAAAGGCAAATATAAATTTGAACTCGAGCAAGCCATTACAGAAAAACGCGTTACTGAATTGCTGGATATCAGTCTAGAAGTTCAAGTGAGCGAGAAGGACTAATGCTAAAATTCAGAGCTTTAACTGCAGCTGAACTTGCAGAACTCGAAATTGAGTTCAAGCAGTTTTTAATCGTCAATGAGCTTTACGATGCCGAATGGCGAGAACTTGCAATTAAAAATCCACAAAAGGCACAAGAATTCATCGATACGTTTGCCAATATTGTCCTTGAAAAAGTATATAATCAACTACCTGGTTTATTGCATATTGGTCTTGATTTTATCACTGTATTTGATTTTCAAGATGAAGTTTGGAACCTCTATCATTTACAAACCGATACTGAGGGAATACTTAGCGATTGTATGCCTGATGATTTTATCACTCCAATCAAAAATAATTGGTCTCAATTTCACTTACAAATTGGGACTAAAAAAAGTTCTGAACAAAAAGCGCAAGAGGTACATACACTGATTTGTAAAGGTGCAGTTCCACTACACCCAACAATTCTTCAGGATTTTCTGAAGTTGCTCCAGTCCAATTAATTCTACTTTTTTAAATTGTTAAGCATCTTTTTTTGGACAATTCCGTTTATAGAACTAAATTTGAGTTATTATACCTTAAACACAAACGCATGAAACTGACGCGCTTTGCCTTTTTTGCAGCCTTAATATTAATCATTACTTCTGCCTGCATAGAACATGAAGTTATTCCACCACCAAGCAATAAAGTGGACCTCAATGCAAGTTTTGTCGGATACATCAATGGAACACAAGTTGAACTCACCCAAAACGTAAATAATTATCTAGGTTTTGCGATTGATACCCAAATTGTGAATGTGGCACCAGTTATGTCCAAAGTCATTTACACCTCCGGAATAGCTTCTATGGCCAATCCGCAAAGTATCTCTCTTTCTTTTGGCTCGCTCGAGTGGGATGCCACGGGTAGTGCAACACCTACACTCCCTATGTTTAATGATTTTCACATGACCAATTCTGGCAACCCAGTACCGTTTAAAGACGCAGCTACCCTCGCCACGAATAGCATAAACGGTGTACAAGTTGCATACACAGACAACACGGGTAAATTTTGGATTTCAAGAGAATCTGACCCAGGGCAAACCGCTAATTTCACTATTCTCAAGCAAGCATCTGACGGCACCGGAGACTACTCTTTATATGAAGTTACTTTCAGTTGTAAGGTTTGGTACGTAGACCCGCAAACAAGTGCAGAAGAATCCGTGCAAATCAATAATGCCAAGTTGAGAGGTTGGTTTAAGCGCTAAGCGCAGTTGCAACAAAAACGCCTGAATGAGTGAAGCACTTAAAATAGCAATCATAGGCGACTACAACTTCACCTACAATTCGCACCACGCGACAAACCTTTCTTTGGACCACGCCGCTGAATTTCTGGAACTCGAAATTAATTACTACTGGATTAAGGTGAATGAGGCATTGCAATTTAAAAAGCAATCCTTTGAACAGTACGATGGCGTTTGGGTCGCCCCTGGTCCTTACCTAAATCCATTTTTTCTTAACGGTGTATTTCGTCAACTTGCTGAGCTAACCATTCCTGTTTTTGCAACGGGTGAGTGTTTTCGAATTTTTATAGATTACCTCATCACCGCCAATAACATGAATCCCTACGGTGAAAAACTCATTTCTGAAAACTTAATCACGAGTTCTCATTTTGAAAGAATTGACGTAGTTCCTAGAACAGTTGCCATGGAAAAGCTCTATGAAAATTGTAGTTCTGTCGAATTGAGTGCCACGCGCTACAGCATGTATCCTCAGCTCCTTGAGCAGTTAATCGGGCAATTTATTGACATAGAGGCTGTGAATCAGTTCGAAGATCCAGAAATTATAACCGTCAAAGAACATCCGTTTTTCTTGGCGACCAGCTTTTGTCCGCAAATTTCTTCTACCCGAGACCTCCCCCACCCGTTGGTATACACCTTCCTAAAACTTTCTGCTGAAATTGGTGGTATTGACTTACAGCTCCAAGAATAAATCTAGCTGCGTATAGTACAAAATTGGCCGCACTGGTAAACTAAAAATCTTTTCTAGCAAGCCTGCATAGGCTATAATTTGTTGCATATGGCTGTCTTGACGCAAACCTGTTTTAAAATCAATGACCACAACTTCATTTGCCTTAACCCACACCTTATCGGGCTGTTTGACGAGGTTAATATCTGCAATAATACGCTGCTCATTGTATTCTTCTAAAATACCTTCTTGGAGTTGTTGCTCTTGGACATGAGACCAAAATCTGTTGACAGCTACTGTGAGCTCCGCAATATGCTCCTGTGCGACGGATCCTTCTTGAAGGGCTTGCTGTAGCGCATTCTGCATTTGTTCTGGACTTTGACAGAGCGACATGAAACGGTGAAATGCCAATCCAAATAATTGATCGGGAAGGATCTCGGCGTCCGGACTCCTGAAGGAAAGCGATGGATACCATAATTGGTCTGATATCGCCATGGGGTGATAAAAATTGGTTTTGGCTGCATTTTGCAACTCCTTTTCCTTTTCAGAGAGCGCAACTTCATAGGACTGCCCTGCCGTATACACATGCTCCTCTTGCAGCATTAATTCCGGTATTTGTGTCAATTGCTCATGAATTTGAGCTCCAAAACCCTTTGGTTTGTGATGATTCCAAATGTAGAGCCTACTTTGGGGACGCGTAAGTGCAACATATAATAAATTTAATTTATCAAGGAAGATTGCCGCGAGTTCTTTTTCTTTAAAGATTTTGAACTCAGGAATGAGATCCGAGGGGTAAGCGTAGGCCAACCCTTCTCCAGCAGGCATTAAAAATTTGGTGTATCCATGGAGTGAGGTTCTAAAGTCAAGACTCGGCATGAGTACTACAGGAAACTCCAAGCCTTTCGCCTTATGAATGGTCATGATACGTATGGCTTCTGTAGACTCTGGCATTTGGAGGGCTAGTTTGTCTTTATGCTGTTCAATAAAGTCAATGAAAGGAAGCAATTCTGCATTGCGGTTGAGTTGAAATTGAAAAGCGACATCGAAAAAATGATGTACGTATGGCTCTTGAGTGTCAATGATTTGAAAACAAGTAGCTGCCTTTTGAAGCAGGTCAAAAAGGTGCTCGTAGGGCATAAAAAAAGCCTCCTCGGAACCAAATTCTGCCTTGTAAAATGCCAACTCATCGAAATAGCGAACCTTCCTACCCTCTTTTTCATAAGTCTTGAAATAAGCCATGAATGCAGCAACATCAAAATTACCTTTAACCTGTAAATAAGCCTCGGCAAAGCGTTTGCCAAGCGTCGGATTAGCGGGTTTAGCGCGTTTTTTAAGGTAAAGTAAAAAGAGCTGAACCAAAGGATTAGCATACAACAAAAGCGAGTCTTGAGAGACCACCTGCTTGCCTGCTTGGGTCAAGGAAAGGGCAATTGCATTTCCTTTTTTATTCGTTTCGGTCAGAATACAGATATCACAGGGCCTGTAACCGTCCTTAAGCACATCGTCTATAGTTCCGAGGATTTTCTCAAAAAGCCAAGCATCAGGAAGCTCATTAACGAGACTTTCGATTTGAATGAAACCGGTCTTTGCAGACTTTGGATTTTGACTTAAGTTCTCATAAAAAGCCCTGTGCTGGAGTGGTAAAGAAAGCGCCAAGCGCTCAAAAAGTTGATTATTAAATTGTACTATTTCAGCGGCCGACCGATAGTTATCTAACAAACTTTGCTTGAAACCACTGGTCTCAAAACGTCTGCTCGTGAGTGCTATTTGAGGGTCGTTGTCGGGGTTGTACAAACTTGGAAGCGCCACAAATTGTTCGGCCAAGCCATTGTTGAAACGATAGATACTTTGTTTGGCATCGCCGACAATTAGATTTGGACGCTCATAGGCGATAGCTTCTAGTACGAGTGGAATCATATTGACCCACTGCAAGCGCGATGTATCCTGAAATTCATCGAGCAAAAAGTGCTCGTAACGAATGCCCAAACGCTCATAGATATAAGGTGCTTGCTCACCTTTGACCAATTGACTAATGAGCTGATTAAATTCTGAAATGCGAATTTGTTGCTGAGCGGTCATGAGGGCCTTGGTTTGCTGTGCCACATACTGAAGCAAGGCCATATTGTAAAAGTTCTTGCGTTGGGTTTCGATGCGTAAATGCGCAGCAAATGCCTGCTCAAACGCAGCCGACAAGCTCAAAAGGGCCTCATTCACATGACTCGGAATATCAAAATTATGCTCCTGAAGCGCAGTTAGAAATTTTGGGGCGTAAAATGGCCCTTTTTGCTTGCCAAGGCCCCAGTATGGATCTTCGACGAGCGCATCTATGCGTTTTTGATCGGTTGCTGTTTTAAATTGAAGTCCTTTGTAGGGTGCAGCCAAAGCATAAACCTCTTGGCACCGTTGTAAAAAGTCATTTTTAACTTGTTCGGCTTGGGTTTTAAAATTGGCATAGGCATCTGGAGAATAAGTTCCGGAAATAAGCTGCTCCACTTCTTTTACATTGCGTTCTTTTCCAAGTACTTCTGAAAATTGGAGCAAAGACTTTTTAAAATCCCAGGACTCACCTTCTGCCACCTTGGTTCGGGCATAGGCAAGCATCCAGCTTGTGAGTTCTTGAGCGTCTGGTTGGCCGAGCCTTGCGATGAGTAGATCTAAAACTTCATCCAATATTAATTTTTCATTGAGCACTACTTCAAAGTCGGCCGGAAGGTCAAGGTCTCGGCTAAACGAACGAATCAGGCGTAAATTGAATTTATCGATTGTCGAAATATTGAAATCTTCGTAGTGGTGTAGAATTCCTTGCAAAGAACCTGCTGCGCGTTGCTGCAATTGACTTTCGGTGAGTTGTGTTTCTTTTAAAAGATCGGCTTTGAGTGCGCTTGTTTTGGAATTGGCACTTGCCGGATAAGCCAAGCCGCTCAGCGTTTGAAGGATGCGTTCTTTCATTTCGTTGGCAGCCTTATTGGTGAAGGTCATGGCGACGATATGCTTGAACTTTTGACGAAAATTAGCGTCGGTGAGAAGGATCTTAAGGTACTCTAAAACAAGGCGATGGGTCTTGCCACTCCCTGCTGAAGCAGCATAAATACGGAGGGCTTTTGAAGATTCTTGGAGCATTCGTTGATTTTGGGCTTAACTTTTACTAAAAGTAAGAACATTTTGAGCGTTTTGACGTATTTTTGTTAGATGAGAATTATATTTTTCTGCCTGTTTGTTTTGGCCTTGACTACCGCATGTGACAAAGACAAGCCCGAAACACCAAAAGCGCAATTACAAATTGATATTCAACCCGTTTTTGGTGGGCAAAATTTTTATATGGATAGCATCTATACAACCCCAGAAGGCTATAAATTAAAGTTCACCGAACTCAAGTGTTATTTTACGCTTTTTGGTAATGGGAATACCTCCTTGCATGAGGCCGCACTGCTAGATTACCGCGAAACCGGTAGCCTTCTTTTCAAAAAAGAAGGAAATTATACTAAATTCCCAAGTTTGAGCGCAGTTTTGGGCGTAGATAGTAGCCTCAATCACTTAGATCCTAGCGCTTTTCCAAACGAGAGCCCACTAAATATCAGCAATGCTGGCCCGATGCATTGGGGTTGGAGTACCGGTTATATTTTCATGAACATCGAAGGAAAAGTAGATACCATTCCCGACGCCAGCACCAACACCAACGTATCTTTTAGTTTCCACATCGGTACAGACACCTACCTTCAGGGGCTGCAATTTAATAACATCAACTGGACAGACCTGGGTAATAACTTACATCAGTTTAAACTCAAACTAGACCTTCTAGCATTTCTCGGTCAAGGTGCCAACAGTATCAATTTAAGTACTGAAAATCTAACACACACCGCAGCAGGTCAGGAGCTGCTCACTCAAAAAGTAATTTCCAACTTTAAAAATGCATTAAGCCCCTATTGATGAAAAATTTGCTCGTCTTTTTTGGCCTCCTTACCTTGTTCAGCGCATGTAAAAAAGACAAAGCGAGCTTCCAAGCCACGCCTTACGCATTAGAAATTCCAAGTCATTTTCCGGACATGCTTATTCCGGCAGATAACCCCATGACCAATGAAGGTGTTGAACTTGGCCGTTGGTTGTTCTATGAAAAACGCTTGTCGGGTAATGATTCTATGAGCTGTGCTTCTTGTCATTTTGCAACGAGCAGTTTTTCCGATCCAAATAAGTACTCCGTTGGCATAGACGGTATTGCTGGAACACGCAACTCTATGGCACTCATCAACCTAGGCTGGGACAACTTCTTTTTTTGGGACGGCCGTGCGTCTTCATTGGAAGAACAAATTTTAGAGCCCATTCCCAACCCCATCGAAATGCACCAGAGTTGGTCCGACGCAGTTTACAAACTGAACCTCGACATCAACTACCGCAACAAATTCTACCGAGCTTTTGGCGAGCCTGGTATCGACTCAACAAAAGTGGCCAAAGCAATCGCCCAATTTATTCGAACAATGATTTCAGCCTCCTCGAAGTACGATGTCATGTACAAATTTGAAAATGGCATGACGCTTACTACCCAAGAGCAAAACACACTGCAAACCGTAGATGTAGAAGAATGGGCAGGCTACGATCTCTTCAAGAGCCTCAATGGCGCCGATTGCTTTCATTGTCACAACGGCCCGCTGATGCGCGTCAAAAAATACAGCAATAATGGACTCGACCCCAACTTTAGCGATTTAGGAAGAGGTGCTGTTACTGGAAACCCCGAAGACTACGGCAAATTCAAAGTTCCTACCTTGCGCAATATTGCGCTCAGTGCTCCATACATGCACGACGGTCGTTTTCAAACTCTTGACCAAGTCATTGAACATTACTCGAGCGGTGTGCATGTTTCGCCAACCATAGATCCGCTGATCGAATTTGCAGACCAAGGAGGCGTTCAGTTAAGCACCCAAGAAAAATACTTGCTCAAGAAATTTTTACATACCCTGACCGACAACTCTTTTATCTCAAATCCAAAATTCAAAGATCCACACTAACATGAGCGCAAGTCGTTTAACCACCGAAGACAAGGCTTTAAAGATCAATCTTACCCCAGACATCTACGGCTGTTTTGCAGAAATTGGAGCAGGTCAAGAGGTTGCTGCCAATTTTTTTAAAGCCGGCGGAAGCTCGGGCACAATAGCCTACACGCAATCGGCATACGACATGAAAGTTTCGGATTCTATGTACGGAGAAACCGCCCGATACGTATGCGAGGAGCGCCTGCTGACCATGCTCAAGACCGAATTCAAACACCTAGAGACAATCCTCCCCATTAAAAACCGAGAAGCCCGTTTTTTTGCATTTTGTAACACCGTAGAGTCTTTAAATTATCACAAAACCAATCAGGGTCAAGGATGGGTTGGCGTACGTTTTCAACTCAGCAATGACAGCAAACCCAACGATGTCATTTTGCATATCAAAATGCACGACAACAGCCATAAAGCACAACAAGAAGCCCTAGGAATTTTAGGGGTCAACCTCATCTATGCGTGTTATTTTCAAGCCGGAGATATCGACGGATTCATTGATGGAATTGTACATCGCTTACCCCCAGACCGCATGGAAATCGATATGCTTCGCATCTCTGGTCCGGACTTTGAAGACATGGACAACCGCATCATTGCCCTCAATTTGGTCCGACGCGGCATCACCAACGCCACCATGTTCGACCTTGCTAAAAATGTCATGCAGCCCTCTACTGCCTTGTACAAAAAAAATATTTTGCTCATGCGTGGTCGTTTCAGACCGGTAACTAAAGTACATATCGACATGATCGAACGTGCTAGAGCTGCTTTTGCCAAAGAAAAACGCGTCAAGCCTGAACAACTAGAAGTCGTGTTTGAACTCACGCTCAAAGACCTCACCGCCGATGGCAAAATATCAGACAAAGATTTTCTAGATCGTGCAGAGTTGCTAGGTTCTCTTGGCTATACCGTTATGGTATCTAACTACCTTAAGCATTATAAGATGCTCGAATACCTCTCCTCAATTGCACGCGGAAACTTGGTGGGTGTCATTATGGGTATCTATAACCTACACATCATTTTTGACGAAAAGTATTACGATAACCTACCCGGTGGCTTGCTTGAAGCATTTGGCCGCGGTTTCGGACACAACGTAAAGCTATATGTATATCCAGCAATCAACGTAGAAGATGGCAGTTTGTACCATTTGGGAAATATCAAACTTCCCGACAATTTGATGGGCTTACTTAACTACATGCAAGCCAATGACAAAATCACATCTTTGCAAGAATACGACACGAGTTTGTTACACATCCTTTCGGACGATGTACTGAGTAAAATTAAAGCAAATGCCCACAGTTGGGAAGACGACGTTCCTTATGAAGTTGTAAAGGCCATTAAGTTTTTTGAACTCTTCGGGTACCAACAAAAATTGGAAAAACATTAATGCCCCATATCAAAAACGCCCTCATTCGCTATCGCATCATCGACCGGATGTTGCGCAACAAGTACAAGCCTTTTCCGTCCAAAGAAAGGCTTCGTACAGCTTGTGAGGAAGCACTTTTTGGTTCTGAATCAGGCGCCCATATTTGTGCGTCAACAATCGAAAAGGACTTGTTTACCATGAAAATAGAACACGACGCACCTATTCGCTTTAGTAAAAAAAATGGAGGCTACTTCTACGAAGACCCAGACTTCAGTATCAATGATGTTCCGCTCACAGAAGACGAGCTTTCCTCGATCCGTTTTGCGGTCTCCACCTTACAACAATTTAGAGAAGTACCGTTTTTTCAACAATTTGGTTTGGCCATAGATAAAATCGTAGACCGCGTTGCCGTTGGCGACCAAAGTGAAGAACTCTCGAAATTTATTCAGTTTGAATCTGCAGTTTCTACAGGTGGGAACGAGTATCTGCCTATGCTTCTAGAAGGTGTACAAGCAAAAAAACGCGTCTGGTTTATGTACACTAGTTTTCAGCAACAACAAGCTAAACCTAGAAAAGTAAGCCCCTTATTTTTGAAAGAATACCGCAACCGTTGGTATCTCATTTCTTATGACATTCAAAAGCAGGACATCATGACTTTTGCACTCGACCGGATGTCTGAGCTCCAATTGCTCGCGGAGGCAGCTCAAGTTCCGGAAGACTTCGATGCAACTGCTTATTTTCGCGATGCCGTTGGAATCACAGCTTTTAAAGGAGAGGCGCTTCGCGTCATCATAAAAGCAGATGCCGTGGCTGCTCGTTATATCGAAACTCAAGCTTTTCATGCCTCTCAACAAATCATCGAAAAAAAAGCAGATTACAGCCTTTTTGAACTGCGTATTTTAATAACAGAAGAGTTTATCCGAAACCTACTTGGCTACGCCGGAGAAGTTGAGGTGCTCGAACCAGCCAGTTTGCGCCTCACTTTAAAAGAACGTGGACAAGCGTTGCTCAATCGATATCAATCTTAACCTATGCAAGAAATTCTCACTCACCTTGAAAATGGCGTGCTGACCCTAACACTCAACCGACCAAGCGTTTTCAATTCTTTTAACCGCAGCATGGCCTTGCAATTACAAGCCGAGCTCGATCGCTGCAGTACCGATGACCACATCAGAGCGGTGGTACTCACTGGCGAAGGCAAAGCCTTTTGCGCGGGTCAGGACTTAGCTGAAGCTACTGACCCACATGGGCCCGCTCTTCAAGAAATTGTGAGCAAACATTACAACCCGATTATATTGAAAATCAGGGCACTCGAAAAACCAGTAATTGCTGCAGTAAATGGCGTCGCTGCCGGAGCCGGAGCTAATATTGCACTGGCCTGTGACCTCGTAATAGCCAAAGAAAGTGCTGCTTTTATTCAAGCGTTCTCTAAAATTGGACTCATCCCAGATTCTGGTGGCACCTTTTTTCTTCCGAGATTAGTTGGCATGCAAAAAGCACTGGCACTCATGATGACCGGTGAAAAAGTTGCTGCTAAAGACGCCGAACAAATGAATATGATATACAAAGCTGTACCTGATACCGAGTTTGAAAGTATGGTGGCACAGTTAGCTCAGCAATTGGCAAAAATGCCTACCAAAGCCCTCGGTCTTACCAAAAAAGCTGTAGATGCTGGCTTTAACCAAGATCTAGGCGCGCAGTTGGCACTCGAAGAAAAATTACAAACCCAAGCAGGGCAAACACATGATTTCAAGGAAGGCGTACAAGCATTTCTTGAAAAAAGAAGCCCTGAATTTAAAGGAAACTAATGATGAAAGGTCAAATAGGCGTTGTTGGCGCAGGCACTATGGGTGCAGGTATTGCGCAAGTTGCGGCACAAGCCGGACACAAGGTGGTCTTAACGGATACCAACCCCGAGCAATTACAACGGGCTGAACAACAAATTATAAAAAGTCTTGATAAATTAGTTGAAAAAGGAAAGTTCTCCTCTGAGAAAGCAGAGACCATCAAAGCCAGCCTGACCTACTCTACCCTACTCAGTGACCACAGTGCAGCAAGTTTGGTTATCGAGGCAATTATTGAAAAACTCGAAATCAAACATCAATTATTTCAACAACTAGAACAAACGATTGGCTCCAATTGCATTTTGGCTAGCAATACCTCTTCGTTGTCCATTGCATCAATTGGGGCTTGCTTGCAAAATCCAAGCCGCTTTTTGGGTATTCACTTTTTTAATCCAGCTACCCTGATGCCGCTTGTAGAAGTCATTCCGGGTGTGGCAACTTCTGTTGAAACTACCAACGCTATCGAAACGCTCATCACCAACTGGAATAAAACAGTTGTGGTTTGCAAAGACACCCCCGGATTTATCGTCAATAGAGTAGCACGGCCATTTTACGGCGAAGCGTTGCGCATGTATGAAGAAGGCTTAGCAGATTTTGCGACTATAGACTGGGCCATGACACAAATTGGAGGCTTTAAAATGGGGCCCTTCACCCTCATGGATTACATTGGTAATGATATCAATTATACCGTAACTGAAACCGTTTTTTCGGCTTTTTATTACGACCCGCGTTTCAAGCCCTCCTTTACACAAAAAAGGCACATGGAAGCTGGTTTTTTAGGCCGTAAAACTGGTCGGGGCTTCTATGACTACAGTGAAAACGCACAAGCGTCAGCAGCAATCGAGGATTCCCAGTTAGGTACCTATATTTTTGAAAGAATCCTTGTATTACTCATCAATGAAGCCGCCGATGCGGTGTTTATGCAGGTGGCAAGCCCACAGGCTGTTGACCTAGCCATGACCAAAGGCGTAAATTACCCCAAAGGACTATTGGCTTGGGCCGATGAATTAGGGCCAGCATGGGTTTTGGAAAAACTCGAAAAGCTTTTCGCAGAATATGGCGAAGATCGCTACAGGCCAAATCCTTTACTCCGAAGGGTTGTCCGTGAAGGAAGTAAATTTATTTCGTAACTTTGCACTCTAATAAAATCAACTAATGGCATATTTATTCACTTCTGAGTCCGTTTCTGAAGGACACCCAGACAAAGTTTCCGATCAAATTTCCGATGCGCTCATCGATAACTTCATGGCTTTTGACCCAAGCTCAAAAGTAGCTTGTGAAACCCTCGTCACTACAGGTCAGGTTGTTTTAGCTGGCGAGGTAAAATCTACTGTATACCTCGACGTTCAAAAAATTGCACGCGAAACCATTCGTAAAATTGGCTACACTAAATCTGAATATATGTTTGATGCCAATTCCTGTGGTATTCTTTCTGCCATACATGAGCAATCTTCAGATATCAATCAGGGCGTGGAGCGCAGTAATCCAGAAGACCAAGGTGCAGGCGATCAAGGAATGATGTTTGGTTATGCCACCAAAGAAACTGACAACTACATGCCTTTGGCACTTGACCTCGCGCACAAAATACTAGAAGAAATGTCTGCTATTCGCAACAATGAAGCAGCGCTCATTCCCTATTTGCGCCCAGATGCCAAATCGCAAGTCACTATCGAATATTCCGATGACAATGTCCCACAGCGCATCGACACCATCGTAGTCTCCACCCAACACGACGACTTTGCTGATGAAGCCGTAATGTTGGCAAAAATTAAAAAAGACATCATCGAAATCGTGATTCCGCGTGTGAAAGCCAAACTTTCACCGGCAATTCAAGCGCTTTTCAACAATGCGATTACCTATCATATCAACCCAACAGGCAAATTTGTAATTGGTGGTCCACACGGAGACACCGGCCTTACAGGTCGCAAAATCATCGTCGATACTTACGGTGGTAAAGGTGCACACGGTGGTGGTGCATTCTCCGGAAAAGACCCTTCAAAAGTAGACCGCTCTGCTGCCTACGCAACCCGTCATATCGCTAAAAACATGGTTGCAGCTGGTCTTTGCGACGAAGTACTTGTCCAAGTTTCTTATGCGATTGGTGTTGCCGAACCATGTGGTTTATATATCAATACGTACGGAACCTCTAAAGTTTCAATGACCGATGGTGAAATGGCTATCAAAATTGGGCAAATTTTTGACATGCGCCCTTACTTTATCGAGCAACGCTTGAAATTGCGCAACCCCATTTATCAAGAAACAGCAGCTTACGGCCATATGGGACGCAAAAACGAAGTCGTTATCAAACACTTCACTGCACCTGACGGTTCTTCTGTTAGCCGCGAGGTTGAGCTTTTCACCTGGGAAAAACTCGACTACGTTGATCAAGTCAAAACGGCTTTTGGCCTCTAAAATAACTAAAGCCCGCTCGTCGGGCTTTTTTTTTAATCTATTCTCATGAGCAGAAACTTTAGAACGATCTGGACTACCCCCGAACGAGACATCGAGGTCATTGACCAGCGCCAATTGCCACATGAATATGTGGTCGTTAAGTTGCAAACTTATCAAGATGCTGACCTCGCCATTAGAAGCATGACTGTTAGAGGAGCTCCACTCATTGGTGCCACCGCAGCCTATGGTATTTTCTTAGCAGTACGCGAATTAATCACTAAAGGGCTCGACGCTCGTTTTTTGGATGAAGCTTTTACAGTGCTTCGTGCATCTAGGCCTACGGCAGTTAATTTATTTTGGGCGCTAGACCGCATGCAAAAAGCCCTAGACGAGGCCGCAGACTTTTTAGAAGCTGCCTGGAACGAAGCGCAAAAAATTGTGGAGGAAGATATTGAAACGTGTCGCATGATTGGTGTGCATGGACTGCCTTTAATTGAGCGTATTTCGGAAAAAAAGAAAGGAGAAACAGTGCATATTTTAACCCATTGTAATGCAGGCATGCTCGGTTGTATTGAATGGGGTACCATCACCTCACCTATTTATCAGGCCGTTCAAAAAGGCATTGACGTTCATGTATGGGTAGATGAAACACGCCCGCGCAATCAAGGCGCTAACCTCACCGCTTACGAACTCACCAAACACGATGTCAAGCATACGCTTATCGTTGACAACACGGGTGGGCACCTCATGCAACACAGCATGGTTGACCTCGTTATTGTGGGCACAGACCGCACCACGCGTCAAGGCGATGTCGCTAATAAAATTGGCACCTACCTCAAAGCTTTGGCGGCCAAAGACAACCAAATTCCGTTTTATGTGGCCTTGCCATCTACTACCCTCGACATGCGTATCAACGATGGTCTTAAAGAAATTCCGATCGAAGAACGCGATCAAAATGAAGTCAAGTACGTCATTGGGAAATCTGCTTCAGGCAAAATTGAACCCGTTTTGATTTGCCCTGAAACGACACCAGCAGCCAATTATGGTTTTGATGTAACACCTGCGCGTTTAGTCACAGGCTTGATCACGGAACGGGGTATTTGCACTGCTTCAGAAGAAGGAATTCTTTCCTTATTCCCGGAGTATAAAAATTAGAATAATAATGATTTGAATGATGATTACTCAATCTATTTTCAAATAAGAAAAAAAAATACCTTTAAGACCATGAAAATCAAATTACATTATTTTTTAATTGTTTCAATCCTTTCTATTATTGATCACACTACGCATTCACAAATCCAAGGTGTTTGGCACAGTAACTTTCAAGTAGCTGGGAAATCCTTACTCATGGATCTGGATGTTCGGGGCATTGGACGCGATGGATCCATTATCGTTTCCATTCCAGATCAGCCGCAATTAAAGCCACAAACAATGGAAGAGTTTGCACTTTTCTCGGATAGTTTGTGGTTCAATTGGAAGATGCTAGGCCTTACTTATAGCGCAAAACTACATGGTGATTCTTTAGTGGGTACGATGAAACAAGCAGGTTTGGCTTGGTCGGCTATCTTTTACAAAGAGGTAATGATTGCCAAAGAAGTGAAAGGAAAAATACAAGATCCAAAAGCGCCATTTCCCTATATGACCAGTGAAATACAAGTCAAGACGGATAAAAAAACAACACTTTCCGGCACCTTGATTTTACCTGAAAAGGAGAAAGCAGCGCGGTTTCCATTGGTTATTTTGGTGTCGGGCTCAGGCGCACAGGACCGCGATTGCGAAATCTTAGGGCACCGTTCGTTTTGGGTGTTGGCAGACCATCTCGGCCGCAATGGTATCGCCTCGTATCGCTACGACGACCGTGGCGTTGGCATGAGTTCTGGGAAATTCAATGAAGCTACGCAAACCGATTTTGCCAATGACTTGATTTCTATTGTCAATAAGCTCAAAAAGGAATTCCCGAAAGCCCAACTATATATTTACGGCCACTCAGAAGGCGGCATGACGGCCCTCAGAGCAGCTGTACAGACGAAGTATATTTCAGCAATTATTGAAGCAGCTTCAGTGGGCAATAGCGGAAAAGAAGTCCTGATTGAACAACAGTACTTGATTCCAAAAAAAAGCGGTTATTCTGAAGAGGAAAGCCGATGGAATCAACGCTTTTACAAAGAGGGTGCTGAAATTGCATTGAGAAGTACTCCAAACGATTTTTCTAAACAGTATAATGCCTGGTTAAATAGTTGCTGGGACAGCATTCCTAAAAAACTGTTAGATGGCGCTAATCAAAAAGAACTCATCGAGCAAATGAGTGCATTTTTCAACAATACTTGGGCTCGGGAATTTTTGGCATTTGAAAGCCAAGCATACCTTTCACAACTCGATATTCCCTTCTTAATTATCAATGGTAGTGAAGATATTCAAGTTCCCGCTCAGGCCAACCAAGCAAGTTTTAGAACTGCGATGAGCAAAGCCTCTTTAGAAAAAAGTACATTTTATATACTAGAAGGTGCCAACCATTTATTTCAACAATGCAAGGAGTGTAACCTGAGTGAATACGCCAATTTAGAACAGAGCATAGACCCTCAGGTAATGCAATGGGTTACATCATGGATTTTGGCACAGCCGTAAGACCATCCATGTAACCAAAATTCTTTTCTATAATTTGAGGAAGCTGTTCGGTCAAATAATTTCTTTTTATCCCTATTATAAGTAATTTTGAGGATGCAAAAAACAGTTGTGGTCATTGGTGCAACAGGCCTCGTCGGATCAGCCTTAGTTCAAGAATTGACCGATGATCCGCAAGTAGCCGAAATTAGAATTTTGAGCAGACGCGCACTGACCTACGCTTCAGATAAAATCAGGGTCATCCAAACTGATTTGAGCCAGCCCGAACCCAGTGCTTTTGACAACGCCACGGCTTTGTATTGCGGTATTGGCACCACAAGAAAAAAAACGCCTGATCAGAAGCAATACATTGCAATAGACCACGGCATCACTATCGCCGCGGCCAAAGCGGCCAAAAGCAAAGGTGTTTCGGAGGTTCATCTCATTAGTGCCGTTGGTGCCGACGTGAAATCAAAAATTTTTTATAGTCGCCTTAAAGGAGAAATCGAGCGAGACCTCATCGCATTAAATTTTGATCGTACGCTCATTTACCAGCCCTCTATTCTCATAGGACCGCGTGCTGAAAAACGCTTTGGCGAAAAAATTGCACAAGTCCTCAGCCCGGCTTTTGATCTGTTTCTCATTGGTAAGCTCCAAAAATACCACAGCATAAGCGCCAAAGAATTAGCTATTACAATGCATCGTTTTTCCTTTAATGCGCGCCAAGGTGTACAAGTACTTATGTACCCTGAACTCTGTGAAAAATAAACTTACTTTTTTCTGATTCCGACAATATTTGGCAGGGGCCAAAAGTGCCGATTGGTATCGCTTTCCCAGGTGTCAGATACCCAAGAACCCACTTTTGCTATTCGGTGACCATCTACGTTGATCAAAAGACTGGTTTCAGGACCGCCTTCTAAATAAATGGCGTTGTGCAAGCCGCCAGGCATTTGTTTGATGAAGTCAATCATCTGATTGTGCGTGTAAGGAGAGCGCGTAAAAATGAGATAAAACCAACCTTTTTGGTCTTCAGCTGCGATTAACATACTACAAGATTGAATTTTCTTTTTCCAGTACATCGGACTCCCATTGCAATCGATCATGCGCAGGCCTTGCGCAAAGGCAGTAAAATTATCTTTTTCTTCTTCCCAATTGGAGCAAGTGAGGTCGAGCACCTCAATATTTGACCGTTTGCGCTTTGCTTTGGGGCCAAGTGCTAACATTAAATTGAAATTTTCTAAGAGTTGGCCGTTATTGATATGCCTGCCGTTTTTCATGTATGCTCTACTTTGCAATGGATTTTCCAAACTATACATGCTGGCATTGAACGCAACAATTAAACCAAAAGATTCGGACCATGAACTTACACTTTTAGGTATGGCGTCATTTTGAGTTGCCGAGAAAAGATCAAAGCGAAATTGAGCGGGATCTAAACGAAGAATGGATAATTTAGAATCGCCGAGAAAAGATGCTGTAGGCGCATTGATTTCTTTGTATTGCATTCCAGGGGTGAGGGTGGTCCAAGTATGAGAATACTTGTGCTTGTGCTTCTTCTTTTTCTTCTCTTGAACCGACGGCTGCTGCGCACAGCCTAAAAAGCTGAAGATTACAATAAAAAGGACTAATAAACGATAAAAGGTTGACATCTATTCTTTATTCAAAGTTATTGAATTTAATAGTTTTATTTACTTTGTAACATATTCCAATCTACATGAGAGCCTTATTCCTGTTTTTTTGTTTACCATTCCTAGGGTTGACACAAACCATTACAAAAAAAGATCAAATCAACGCCAAGCGCATAACTGCCAACGCCAGCACGCTCTTCAATGAAGGGCAAAGTACCAATGCCTATATGCTGCTCAAGCAAGCCGTTGCACTAGACTCTACTTATGCCAATGCTTTTTTCTTACTGGCCACCACAGAATTCGACTTGCGGTCTTACCACTACGCTCAAGAACACTGCGCCAAGGCACTGGACTTATTCGGGGCTAACACCAACGAAGAACATCTCTATTTAGCGGGTCAAATTGAACTCTCACTCGGCAATTGTGCACAAGCCAAAAATTTATGCGTACAAGCCAAAAATTTGATCAAATCTGAAAAAGATTACAAATTACTGGGCTTTCAATTGCTTGAAGTACAAAGTGATTTTGCACTAAACGAACTACAAAAAGACGCCTTGAATCAACGTCAACTGTTAGGTGGAGCGCTCAATACCAATTACGACGAATACGGACCTATACTCAGCTTAGATGGTCAAACCCTTTATTTCACGACGCGTAACCCTGACTCCAAAGGCGCCAACCTCAACCCCGACGACCAACGCTTTTTTGAAGATATCTATCAAGCACAACCAGACCCTGAAAATAACAACTCATGGGTACGCAATTTTGAATACGACGAACTTTTCAATACCGAAGGTTTTGATGCCCTCTCTTACCTAGCCGCTGATCAACTCAGCGCTCTTGGCACCCTGAACACCACCGCCTCTAAAGAGTTGAGCACCCAAGGATCAGATATTTTTGAACTCACTGCCGAAACATCCGGGGTATGGGACGACAAACGTATCATTAAAGATATTCCTGGACTCAACACCAGTTACTTTGAAGGTGCACCAACTAAAACCGATACTATCTGGGTCGATGAATTTACGTACATCGAAGAACTTTATTTTATTTCTGATCGGGCTGCCGAAAAATACGCAACCGACATCTATGTGGCAAAGAAAATCAATGGTGTTTGGCAAGCTGATGTACAAGCACTACCACAAGGTATCAATACCGAAGGCCGGGAAACCACGCCTTTCGTGACTCCAGACGGAAAACTTTTGTTTTTTGCCTCCGACGGCCACTTGGGCATGGGAGGCTACGATATTTTTTATTGTAAAAGAGAAAACGAAGGTTGGTCAGCACCCATAAATTTGGGAGCCGCCATCAATACAACACTAGACGACACCCATTTTCAGCGCAGTGGAAACACCCTCACTTGGGCAAGTGTCAGCGAACTTGAAGGCTTGTTCAGTTACAATTTATTCAAGGCACCTGTAAGTATTTTACAAATAGAAGACTTGAAATAAGGTGCCGCGCTATTTTATCCAGCTTGCTTACGATGGAAGCGCCTATAATGGCTGGCAAAATCAGCCAAATGCACCCAGTGTGCAAGAAGCCATCGAAACTGCCCTCAGCAAACTCCATGGCTTGCAGCCTATTGCTGTAGTGGGTTGTGGCCGCACAGACGCCGGCGTTCATGCGCAGCAATATTTCTTGCATACCGACCTGCCCCAAACCTGGGATGCGCAACAATTGGTTTTCAAGCTCAACCGCATGACCGCCCCTGACCTCGCTTTTTATAAGGCCTGGGAAGTTCCTTCAGACCTCCATGCCCGCTTCGATGCCAACTCACGTACGTATCGTTACTTTGTCCATCAACACAAAAATCCTTTTCGAGCCAACACGAGCTGGTACGTGCAAAATAGCCTAGATATTACTGCTATGAACCAAGCGGCAGAGTACCTTATTGGTCGGCAAGACTTTTCTTCTTTTGCAAAAGCCCACACAGATGTCAAAACAAATATATGCGAGGTATTTGCAGCGGAATGGTCGGTGGGTAAAGATGGCATCTATTTTGAAATTAGTGCCAACCGCTTTTTACGCAATATGGTTCGGGCTATTGTTGGGACGCTCGTAGAGGTCGGATCAGGTAAAATAAAGGCCTCCGAACTGCCCAACATCATTGCTGCCCAAGACCGTTCGGAAGCGTTTATTTCTGTACCTGCACAAGGCTTGTTTTTATGGGGGATTCGCTACGAGAAGGCCCCAGAACTTCATGTTTAGTTAGCCTGATTGATCTCCCATTCTCGATAGAGATCAAAATAACTTTTGGTTTCAAGAATGATAGCCCCACCGAGTGTATCGCCATATTTGGCTGGCAAACCACCCGTGTATACGGTAATTCTGCCGATGGCGCTGCTGGGCACGTTGAACACTTCATTAGACTTGATGCCATCTAACATATAGATCATATCGCCTTTTCGTGCACCGCGAAACATAAGGCCACCATCTTCATCTTTTTTAATATCTGAGTTCGAATTAGCCACCATATCGACCACACTAAATTTGTCAGACCTAAACTTGATTTGCTTGGAGCTAATTGTCATCATTGGAACTTCGCTGATTTGTATGCGCGCTTGCTCGTAGCGACCTCCGTTTAAACGCACCGCTTTTGTTTCTTGGGTTTTGTTCTCGAAGTATAGGATTCCTGCATTGGCATACGCGTCGATAAATACTTCAACGGTTGCTTTTGCTGTGCTATCTTTTTGAAAAGAACCCGCTACTTGGTAAGTACCTGCAGGTACCCCAACAATTCTAAAGCGACCCTCTTCATTAGAAAGCGCCAAATAAACATGGCCATTTTCTTTGATCATGGCTTTGGCTCCTACAACAGGTTGTTGGGTCGAAAAATTGATAAAAGTTCCGATGACATCACCGGTTCCGGATTGGGCTACTGTGTTTACTGCCGTCATGAGCATCCACACCATCATAAAGTTTTTCATCAGCATGTTTATTGATAGGATGCCGAAGTCCAACTTATTCCACAAAAAAAATTAAAGTACTGCGCTACTGGTTAGGATTTCGCGGTCAACTTTTTTAAACAGGCCCTGTAATACTTTGCCTGGCCCTACTTCAATAACCTCCGAACAGCCATGAGCAAGCATGTTTTGCATGATTTGCGTCCAGCGAACAGCACCTGTTAGTTGGGATACCAAATTTGCCTTGATTTGGGTAGGGTCAGTAACCGCCTGCGCGTTCACATTTTGATAGATCGGGCAAATGGGTTGTGTAAAATGGGTTGCTTCAATGGCCGCAGCGAGTTCTTCGCGAGCGGGTTCCATGAGCGGCGAATGAAAAGCACCCCCTACCTGCAAGACCAAAGCGCGTTTGGCTCCGGCAGCTGTTAGTTGGGCACAAGCTTCGTCTATAGCAGCAATACTTCCAGAGATCACGAGTTGGCCTGGGCAATTATAATTGGCCGCAACCACCACGCCGTCGATTTCAGCGCAAATGCGCTCAACAACGTCGTCTTCAAGGCCTAAAATGGCGGCCATTGTGCTGGGGGTTTGTTCACAAGCCTTTTGCATCGCAGTGGCACGCTTAGCTACCAAACGAAGACCATCCTCAAAGGATAATGTTTGATTGGCAACGAGTGCTGAAAACTCTCCGAGGGAATGGCCTGCAACCATAGCTGGCTGGAAGCGCTCACCTAGACACGCCGAAAGTATGGTGCTATGCAGAAAAATAGCGGGTTGCGTTACATTCGTTTGTTTGAGGGCCTCATCGGTGCCCTCAAACATAATGCTTTGAATATCAAAACCGAGTATCTCATTGGCCTGAGCAAATAAAGAACGAGCGAGTGCAGAATGATCGTGTAGATCTTTGCCCATTCCTGAAAATTGGGCGCCTTGCCCAGGAAAAACGTATGCTTTCATGTGGTGAATTTGGGGATAAATTTAAGAAATCTTAACGATTAGAGCTGTCCGTCTGAATGATACTTTCCTAATTTGTAAATACGAACCTTCTGTAATATACCATCTTTGTCGTAGTCGTAAACTTTACCGTCGTATAATTGCCCACTTTTAAATTCGCCGTCTATCCAAATTTCATCGTTATCGTTATAGACCTTATTATAACCATTAGGCACAAAGCGCAATCCTTTGGTTTTCGGATGAACCACTCGAGGCGGGTAATCATTCGATGTAGGAGTTGGTTTTGGAACGGCTATTTCCTTTTGGTCAGGAGCTTTTTGCAGCGCCCCAATTTGGCCATTGGCCTCAATGTCAAAAGAACTTTGCAGTTGACCATTTGGATGGTAACGCGAGACTTGGCCTTGTACTAGGCCATTTTTAACGGTATAACTCAAAGCGAGTTTTCCGTTTGGATGGTAGTAGCTCACCTTTCCACTCTCTTGCCCCAGATTGTTAAAATTTGCTTTGTAGGCAAGCTGACCATTTTCGTGAAAGCGCAGCAACATACCCTTATAACCATTGGCTCTAAAATCACCTTGTTCGGCAATTTGACCATTTGGATAATAGCGCGTGAAAGAACCCTCGGGTCTGTTATTGTTGTAAGTTCCTTTCAACTGTGTTTTGCCATTTGAAAAGTATTTGATCCATGTGCCTTCCTTTCGGCCATTGACATAATTGCCTTCCTCTACTTTTTGTGTTTTGGGTAAATGTCGACTTGGATAATCTTTGCCCGTAAAGACCCATTTTCCATGTCGTTGACCACTTGAATTGCGCTTATTTTGTGCGGTAGCGTTCGCACTCAAAAAAAGTAATAAACAACAAAGAGATGTCCGTAAAATCACAACGCCAATTTACGAAATTTGGCTAACTTTGAAACACAATGCTCAGCTTAGATCCGAAAGAACTCACCGTACAGCGCTTGCACCAACTTTTATTAGGTGCCATTGGCCCACGCCCTATTGCATTTGCCTCAACGCTAGACGCGCAAGGCAATGCCAATTTGGCGCCTTTTAGTTTTTTCAATGTCTTTAGTGCCAACCCTCCTATTCTCGTATTTTCTCCTGCAAGATCGGGGCGAACGGGCCAAAGCAAAGACACCTACAACAACGCCAAGGCGATTCCAGAGGTCGTCATCAATGTCGTCAACTACAACATGGTGCACCAAATGAGCCTTGCAAGCTCGCCTTATGCACCGGGTGTAGACGAATTCGTCAAAGCTGGTTTTACCGCGCTTGCCTCTCATAAAGTAGCGCCTTTTCGCGTGGCAGAAGCACCCGTACAATTTGAGTGCAAGGTTCAACAAATCATCGAACTCGGTCAAGAAGGGGGCGCTGGCAACCTTATTATTTGCGAGGTGCTTCAAATGCATATCCACGAAAGCCTCCTCAATGAGCACGGGCTCATCGATCAGCACAAAATTGATCTAGTAGCTCGTATGGGTGCAGACTGGTATTGCCGGGCCAACACAGCATCTATGTTTGAAATCAAAAAACCCATTTCCACTTGCGGTATAGGCTATGATGCCCTACCACCAGACATCAAAAATAGTCAAGTACTCAGTGCCAATGACCTCGGCCAACTCGCAGGTATCGAAGAACTACCCAACGAGACCGATGTCAACGAATACAAATTGATCGAACTTTCCTCGCTTTTTCTAGATCTTGAAGCCAATGCCAATGCGCTCGAAACAGCACTGCACCATAGAGCCAAAGAACTACTTTCAGAGAACCAACTAGAAGAAGCCTGGCTCACCCTTTTATCTTTTAATAACTAATAATAAGTCCATGTTTAAATTCACCGGCACCATTAAAGTCATTCAAGACACCCAACGTATTTCAGACAAATTTCAAAAAAGAGAGTTTGTCGTTACAGATACGACTTCTATGTATCCTCAAGATATTCTCTTTCAAGCAACCCAAGACAAATGTACTTTGCTTGATTCCTTCCAGGCAAACGATAATGTGGAGGTTTCTTTTAATCTACGCGGACGCGAATGGACGAGCCCTCAAGGAGAAGTAAAGTTTTTCAACACCATTGAGGCTTGGCGCATCGAAAAACAAGGTCAAAGCCAACCAATGGGCATGCCAAGTAGTGGCCCATCTGCAATGGATATGGGTACTGATTCGTTACCTGGCGTTGGCGCCAGCACCGAAGACGACGACGATCTACCTTTCTAAGCAAATCTTTTAGAAGGCGCTCAAAGCCAAAGCAACGCCAACCAAAATACTCATTAACTTGAGTAAATTGAATTTGTGATTCTCGGTGGTTTCAAAAATAATGGTTGTCGAAATGTGTAAAAACATCCCGACGACCACCGCCAAAATCATATTTACATTCAGGCCTAACTGCTCAGTTGTAATTCCTAAGCCCATAAACACGCCAAATGGCGTCATGAGGCCAAATGCTAAAAGTATCAGCCAGGCCTCTCTGCGCTTGAGTCTTGTTGCAAATAATAAAGTCATGAGCGCTATGGCTACAGGTATCTGATGAAAAACAATTCCCCAAAAGAAACTTGCATCATAGGCATAGGCTGTTGGCTCTACCCCTATTCTGAGCATATTACCGAGCGGTATACCCTCAATTATAGAGTGCACAGACAATGAAATAAACAAGGCCCAAGGCATGGCCTGCCCTTTGTGCACATGCACATGCCCGTGCTCTATACCTCCTGAAAAATATTCTAATATAAGTTGCACCAAAAATCCGAGCAAAATAAATACACCAACATGAAAAGATGGGAGAGCTTCAGTGTGTGCATGTGCATGCCCTTCATGAGAACCGTAGAGCTCAGGCAATAAATGCTGAAAAATAACGGCCAATAAAAAACCTCCACTAAAAGCCAAAACAAGTTTGATGTACTGATTTTTGTTGGTTGCATTGAGGTAACTCACGACGCCACCACCCAACACAACTGAAGCAATTAATAGGAATTGAACAAGATAAAAATTCATGGTTTCTTTTTTGCAATAAGGATAAGGCGATCACTTGTTGTAGGGTCATAAGCCTCGAGCGCATAAGAGCCGTAAGTTGCTTGGAGCTCAAAATAAGGAGATAACAGTGCTTCAAAATGCGCCAACGTCAATGCTTGAACCCTTTCGGTAAAAATAGCATTTGGGGTATTTTCAGTAGTTGCACGCACCTCAATTTTTTTAAAGATGTGCTTTTGATCATGCCAACGTTCAATATTAAATTGAATACCGTCTCTGATAACAATTTCAGTTGGCTTGAGTGCCGCACATACCTTTGGCGCATTCAAAAAGTCGATCACGACCATGCCTCCAGGTTGCAGCATGGCTGCAAGCGCCTTACAAACAGCTTGGTTCTCTTCAAGTGTATCGAAATAGCCAAAACTTGTAAACAAATTAAAAATAGCAGCAAAATATTGCCCAGTCAAGGGCTTGCGCATGTCATGAACGACAAATTGGAGCTTGTCTAGCTGCAGCGCGTTCTGATTTTCTTGGGCAGCTGCAATGCTATTGGCAGCTAAATCGGCGCCTAAAACCTCAAAGCCCATTTGAGCCAAGGTAATGGAATGACGGCCTTTTCCACAGGCAAGATCGAGAATGCGTGCACTTGGTTTTAATTCAAGTACGCCAATAAGTTTGTTCAAAAACAACTGCGCTTCGTTGTCGTCACGGTGCTGATACAACAAATGATAATACGGTGAATCGAACCAAGTGGCGAACCATTCTTTTTGCGGCATACAGCAAATTTACAACATTCTTTTGCTAATTTCGGGAGATGAGACACATTGGTTTAACTGGCGGAATCGGATCGGGTAAAAGTACCATAGCAGGGGTGCTCGAACACATGGGCTACCCTGTATTCTATTCCGACGTGGAGGCTAAAAAACTGTATGTTGCGCATCCGCTGGTCAAAAAAGAAATGAGCCTAATTTTTGGAGCGGATATTTATAAAGACGGCGCCTTTCAATTCAGTTATTTAGCGGAGCGCTTGTTTTCAGACCCAATATTAAAAGAACGGGTTTCTAAGTTGCTGCATCCGTTGGTGCGAGAGCGCTTCAACGAATGGGCTGGGCAACAAACTACTGATCTTGTTTTCAATGAAGCGGCCATTCTTTTTGAAACCGCTGCCTACCAACAATTCGATGCAACAATTCTGGTCATTGCGCCGCTCGAAACAAGAATTCAACGCGTACAAGCCAGAGACAACTTGAGTCGTGAAGAAATACTAAGCCGCGTGGCCAATCAATGGCCAGATGCCAAAAAAATGGGCCTAACTCCGTATATCATCCAAAACGATGGGCAACCGTTGCTCCAACAAATAGAAGAAGTACTGATTCAACTGAAGTCTGTTTGAAAGGTAAAAGGCTTAGTACACCATTTTGATATGGATAGTGCGGTCTTGACTAAATTTGAAGCTGCATTCTTCAAAACCCGGGACGCTTAGGTTGGGCCTCACATTATTCGAAAAAGCGTAAGCTTCTGTCGGGACGCCAAAGAAATTTTTATCGCAAATTTTATTCTGGTTGACGTCATGATAAACCACAACTGCGTATTTACCTGGCTCCAGGTCTTTAAAGGTATAAGTGACCATTCCTTTTTGGGCATCAGTGCGCGCCAAACGATACGTAGTGCCTACCTTTGCAAAGGTGTCCGGATTTCTGTAGAGCGCAAACTCAACCCAACCTCTCGAACTAGATACGGCACTCACGCTGACCTGTAAATTATACTTTGTCTCGGAGCTATTCGAAAAAGAAAATGAGGTCAAGACACCAAATAAGCAAATAAAAATAAGCAACTTCATCATGCTATACTTATTCCGATAAACGAATGTTCAAGCCAAGGTTGAACTGTAAATTCTTGATAATCAGAGATTCCGAATTAAAGAGCTGCTGCCATTCATTAAAAGCACCCACCTCTGCACCATTACTGAGATCGCGAAAGCCTCGGTAAGCACTGGCGCGTAAACCTATCCTCTTGGTGGGGTTCCACTGCAAATAAGCGAAATAACCCATATCTAATTTGGCTTGTGTATGCTCAACTTCATCAGAACTTAGCAAGTTTGCGGAAGGTGCACCAGGGTAAAAAGCGTAAAAATCTCGTTGCATGGTGCCTTGAACACGGTAGCGGTACTGCATACCACCACCCAAATGCACACTCAGCGCCTTAAATTCTAAACCTATAGGCAAAGTAAGGAGTTCGCCGCTTGCATTCTTTTGGCAAAGCAATAAAAACGGTGCGCCGGAGTCGTCGGTAGCCCATTCAGTAGTTTGATACGCGAGATTCTGATGTGCATAACCAAGACCTGTGTAGGCAGTGACCACCTTTAAAAAGGTATAGCCAAATTGGAGCTCGCCACCGGCTGTCCCCTTCCAAAATGATTCTGGATCAAAAGGTTGTTGAGTAAGTGCGTAGGCCTGCTGAAATTCTTGTTTATTGGCGCCGACTTCTGCTTGCAAATACCAACGCCACTGTGCGGCAGCTCCAAAAGAGCAAATTGTAAAAAAGAAAATGACTAAAACAACACGCATGGCTTGATTTTTTTTAGCCTAGCCCAAAAAAGGATAGTGGTAATCGGCTGGTGGCACAAACGTTTCTTTGATGGTACGTGCGGAAGTCCAACGCATGAGGTTCATGGCTGCACCAGCTTTGTCGTTGGTACCGGATCCGCGTGCGCCACCGAATGGTTGTTGGCCTACAACAGCACCTGTTGGCTTGTCATTGATGTAGAAATTACCAGCAGCATTCATGAGTTTTTCATTGGCCAACTGAATAGCATAGCGGTCAGTAGCAATGATAGAGCCTGTGAGTGCATATTCTGAAGTTTGATCGACGAGGTCAAGGGTTTCTGAATATTGGGCATCTGGGTAAACGTAGATGGTGAGCACAGGGCCAAAGATTTCTTCGACCATGGTGCGGAATTTCGGGTTGGTGGTCACGACGGTTGTCGGGGCAATGTAGTAACCCACCGCTTTGTCATAGGTGCCGCCGGTGATGATTTGAGCATCTGGTTGGGCTTTGACGTAATCGATATATCCAGCTATTCTATCAAAAGCACGCTCACTAATGACGGCATTGACAAAATTGGAGGTATCTTCAGGGCTGCCTTGTTTGAAGGAATTGACCTGCGCCACTAAGATTTCTTGAACTGCAGGCCAAAGGCTTTCTGGGATATAAGCACGTGAGGCAGCAGAACATTTTTGGCCTTGGAATTCAAAGGCACCTCGAGAGAGCGCAGTGGCTACCTCGGCTGCGTTGGCGCTGTTGTGCACCATAACGAAGTCTTTGCCGCCGGTTTCACCCACAATACGCGGATAAGAGCGGTAGTTTTCGATGTTATTGGCGATGTTTTTCCAGAGCTGACGAAATACGTCAGTAGAACCTGTAAAATGTATACCTGCAAAATCTTTGTGGGCAAAAATGACCTCGCCAGCAACTTGTCCACTTACTGTTACCATGTTAATGACCCCTGCAGGCAAGCCGGCTGCCTCGAAAAGTTCCATGATGACCTGAGCCGAATATATTTGAGTTTCGGCTGGCTTCCAAACAACAACATTGCCCATCATGGCTGGTGCAGCTGAGAGGTTTGCGGCGATAGATGTAAAATTAAAAGGGGTGAGTGCAAAGACAAAGCCTTCTAGTGGGCGGTATTCTAAGCGGTTCCACATACCGGGTAAAGACCCCGGCTGCTCGCTGTAGATTTGGGTCATGTATTGGACGTTGAAACGAAAAAAATCGATGAGCTCGCAAGCGGCGTCGATTTCGGCTTGAAAAACGTTTTTGGACTGCGCGAGCATGGTAGCCGCATTGAGGCGGTCGCGAAAAGGACCTGCAAGGAGGTCTGCAGCGCGCAAGAAAACGGCAGCGCGGTCTTGCCATGGCAAAGCTGCCCAAGCTGTTTTTGCACGTAATGCAGCGTCAATGGCTGCTGTTACATGCGTTGCATCGCCTTGGTTATAGTGCCCAATGACTTTTTGGTGGTCGTGGGGCATAATGAGTGCCTTTTTATTGGTTGTAGTGACTTTAGAACCGCCGATATACATCGGGACTTCGATAGGGCTACGGTCTTTAAATTCTTGATATTTGGCAAGCAAAGATGCGCGCTCTGACGAGCCAGGAGCGTAAGATTGAACAGGCTCGTTGATGGCAACTGGGACTTTAAAAAATGCGTTTGACATATAATGGATTGATTAAGTAAACAAAATTACAAAAACTAGCTAAACCAAACATCTCGGATGAGCTCCTCGCCCACAAACTGATTACAACGCGAAATAATAATTTGCTTGCCATGAAAGAGTTCGTCTCGCATAACACTCGAATCGATTTTGAGGTAAAGGGTATTGTTTTCGATGCGGATATCGGTGGTGCGCTTGGCAACTGCAGTGCCCATGAGCTCGGGCCATGCGGCAATGAGGTCGTAGGCCTTCAATTTGTCGTCGAGACCATAGGCTTTCATGATTCCTTTGACTAATTGCCCGAGTGGCTTTTCTTCGCCTTGTCTTTTGTTGTCTGAACTCATAGGGCTTGGGCTTGTTGGTCTTTGATTTGAAATAATTGGGTTGCTCCGGGTAGCTGCTCAAAAAGGGCCTGCATGCGCTGAGGGTCAGTATCGGTAATGAGTACCTGACCAAAGTAGTCTGCACTCACCAACGCAATAAGGCGAGCAACGCGTTCGTTATCGAGTTTATCAAAGATATCGTCGAGTAGCAAAACGGGTTTTTGACCTTTGTGTTGCTTGAACCAATCGAACTGTGCCAAGCGCAGGGCAATAATAAATGATTTTTGCTGCCCCTGAGAACCAAATTTTTTGACCGGGTGCCCTTTGATCGTAAATAAGAGGTCGTCTTTGTGGATGCCGATGTTCGTATATTGGGTAATTGCATCTTTTCTGGCAGAGGCCTGCATGAGTTCTTCAAAAGGGGCTTCGGAAAGTTGCGAGCGGTAACTGATGTCTACTTCTTCCGCATTTTGGCCAATTTCTTGATAAAAGCGCTTGAAGACCGGAATGAATTCATTTAAAAATGCTTTGCGCTGGGCATGTATGTAGTTGCCGCTTGGAATGATTTGGGCGTCCCAAGCCTCAATGGCGTCGGGGTCAAAGAGACGGTGTTCGTGCATATTGCGCAACACGGCATGGCGCTGTTCGAGCAGCCGAGCGTAGCGCTGAATTTCTTCTAAATAGGTTTTGTCTAGTTGAGCTAAAATGCCGTCCATCCATTTACGGCGCAAGTCAGAACCCTCTGCAATGAGGTCGCCATCGTAGGGAGAAATAAATACCACGGGCAACTTACCAATGTGCGTGGTAAGTTTGTCGTAGGCTTTTTTATTCCATTTGATTTGCTTCTTGACGCCGGCCTTGTAGGCCACCTGCACCTCATGCGTTTTTTGGTCGAGCTGCCATTGGCCAGAGATCGAAAAAAACGATTGCTCAAAGCGCATGTTGTGGCGGTCATTGACATTAAGGTAGCTCTTGCACATACTCAGGTAGTAGACTGCATCTAGAATGTTGGTCTTGCCGGCGCCGTTTGGCCCTACAATTCCGTTGATGCCCGCTACGAAATCAAGTTCGAGGTCGGGGTAGTTCTTGTAATTGACTAAATGCAAGTGCGAGAGGTGCATGTAACAAAGATACGGAATAACTACCTTTGCCTTATGTTGGGTTCACAAATTCTCAAAGCGCATCTCGCGCTCTTGTTGGTCAATTTGCTGTATGGCGCCAACCATGTGTTGGCCAAAGGTGTCATGCCGCAATACCTCGACCCCAATACGTTTATTTTGCTGCGCGTCAGTGGCGCTGTACTCTTGTTTTGGATCTTGCTCTTCACACAAAAAAGAAAACCCGTAGACCGCTCCGACTACTGGCGCTTTGCAGCTGCAGGCCTTTTTGGAGTAGCGGTTAATCAGCTGTTCTTTTTTCATGGGCTCAATTTGTCGTCGGCCCTCAATGCGGGTATTATTATGGCCCTAAACCCCCTAATGGTTTTTATCTTAGCTGCCGTCATTACCAAAGAAAAACTCAGTGCGCATAATTATACCGGCATATTCATTGGGGCTGCGGGTGCCATTCTACTTACCCTTAGTTCAGGTAAGCTGCCGGGCGCTTCGCCTATCGGCGACCTCTTCTTGCTCATTAATGCACTGAGTTATGCGCTTTACCTCGTGCTTTCCAAACCGCTCCTGCTCAAATACAGCCCCATTCAGGTCATCACCTATGTGTTCAGCATCGGACTGCTCCTTTTGCTGCTCTTCCCTCCTACTTGGAGCCACCTATCTGCCGTTCAGTTTGAGCACATTCCGGCCAGTGCTTGGTACAAAATCAGTTATGTAATTGTTGGTGTCACTTTTCTGACTTATTTGCTTTCCATTTTTGCACTAAAATACGTGAGTGCAACAGTTTCGGCCGCCTATATTTATACCCAGCCTGTCATGGTCATGTGTTTTACGGTGCTCTTTGCCATGCTCGGTTGGGCTGCCGACTACACTCATACCATTACTTTAGAACGCATTCTCTACATGTTGTTTATTTTTACCGGCGTATATTTAGTCTCTTTTCATAAATCAAAACGATGAAACATCTTCTTCTACTGCTGCTCTTCTTGAGTAATGCGCTCCTTCTTTTTGCTCAAAAGCCCGCACTTGATGACAAGGCCTATGATACCTGGAAACGCTTAGAAAAAGAACAAATTTCTAAAACCGGACAAATTGTGAGCTATGAGCTTACGGTGCTCAGAGGAAATCCGGTTTTACACTTTTACTACGCTGCAACACAAAAACACGATTCTATTTTGCGCGGCAATAACGCCCTTATTGCCTCCGATGAAAGTTTTTTGGCTTGGGAAATGAGCCCAGACTACGACACGCTCCGCAAACGCGAACTCGATAAGGTCGATAAAAAAAAGTGGCCCAAAGACTCTTTATATATTTACCACCTATCGCAAGACACTATTTTCAAATTTGATCAAGTCAAGCAAGTGCAACCGGCCGAAGAAGCGCCTGTTTTGGCATTTCTTCAGGAAGTGACTCCGCAAAAAGTAAAAAAGACCGAGCCTACAAAATGGGAGCAACTCCTCTTTTGGAAAAAACCCGAACCTGTAAAAGCAAACCCATACAAAACAGAAGGAAACCGCTTAAAGGTATACACCGCCGGGCAAAATAATTTTCCGTTTTTAGATAGCATCACTGCTTTCGCTTTGAGCCCTGACGGGTCCAAGATTGCAGTAATAAGGCAAAGAAAAGTTAAAATGGACTCCTTGCAGGTCTGTATTTACCAAACCAATGACTTGAGCTTGCTCAAAGAATTTGAGGCCCAGCCGCTTGTTTCTGACCTCACTTGGAGCCCAAATAATGCGTTGCTCACTTTTTTATATAGTACGGATACCTCGAAAATCAAAAACAGACAACTCTTGCTTTTTGACTTAAGCCAGCTCAAAACAACCAATTTTGGCGACTCTACAGATTTTAATCCAAGCGCTGATGGCGCTTACCAGTGCATTGCCACAGGCCGAAAACCACTGTTTAGCGATAACAGTCAGTTGCTTTATTTTGCAATAACACCCCGAGAAAAAGAGCAAAAAGACACGCTTTTAGACCGCGAAAAAGTCAATTTAGATATTTGGCACTACCAAGATTTGAATATCCAGCCCCAACAACTGCTCAGAAAGGAACAAGACCTCAAACGCGGCTTGCTCTACGTTTACCACCTCAACAGTGACCGTTTAGTCCCCCTCGAAAACGATACCATCCGCGTTTCGATCGATAAACAAATGCAAGCGCCGTACTTAATTGCGCGCAATCAAGACCCTTACCAAATAGAGGCACAATGGAAAGCGCCATCTCGGAGTGATTACTACCGCATTGAGCTCGAAACAGGCAAATTAGAATTATTGGGCAAGGGTTGGGCTTACACCAGCGAGTTATCTGCCGATGCACGGTTTTTTACGTATTACCTCACAGAAGGGCAAAAATGGATGCTGCTCGACATCGAAAAGCAAAAACATACCTGCATGAACTGCAGCAGAATGGATATCAAATGGGAAGAAGACTTAAATGGCATGCCGATGGAAGCCGGGCCGGTGGGTTACCTTGGTTTTACCAAAAATGCCAAAGCAGTTTGTTTGCAGTCTGAATTCGATATTTGGCGCTATGATATCGAAGCTAAAACCCTAACGAGTGTTTCCAATGAAAGTGCCACCACAGACCAAATTGAGCTTCGCTTTGAACGCAACCACCGCGACTCCGCCTTTTTGGATCTTCAGGACGGTTATTTTATCGGGCTGCGCAAATCCAATAAGAATGAAATACTTTATCTATACGATCAAAGCGGGCTGCAAAAAACAATTGAAATTCCTCAAAGAATTGCCGGGTTTAAAAAAGCAGAGAAAACCAATACCTATTTACTCAGAAAAATGGACGTTAACACCTATCCTGACCTATGGCTACACGAAGCCAATTGGAATGCTGGACGCCAAATTTCAGTGGCTAATCCGCAGCAAAGCGCTTACAATTGGGCTACGGTGGAAAGCGTCAAATGGAAGGCCTACGATGGCAAAGAATTAGAAGGCTTGCTTTACAAACCTGAAAACTACGACCTAAGCAAAAAATACCCGCTCTTATTTTATTATTACGAACTCAATTCGGATAACCTACACAACTACCAAGCACCCAAGCCTTCGGCAAGTATCATTAACCCAACCGAGTATGCCAGTGGTGGTTATTTGGTATTCGTACCAGACATTCGTTACCAACCTGGAAAACCGGCAGAAGGCGCCTACAACAGTATCATGAGTGCAGCAGATCACCTCATCAAGAATTATCCGATAGACGACAAACGCATGGGCTTGCAGGGGCAGAGTTGGGGTGGTTACCAAAGTGCGATGCTCATTACCATGACAACACGCTTTGCTGCCGCCATGGCCGGTGCGCCCGTGAGCAATATGTTTTCGGCGTACGGTGGCATCCGTTGGGGTAGCGGGCTCAATAGACAGTTTCAGTACGAAAGCACCCAAAGCCGCATTGGCGCCACCATTTGGGAAAAGCCAGAGCTATACATAGCAAACTCACCATTGTTTCACTTACCCAAAGTACAAACCCCACTGTTGATCATGGCCAATGACCAAGACGGTGCTGTTCCGTGGTACCAAGGTATAGAACTCTACAACGGAATGCGCCGCTTGGCTAAACCTTGCTGGATGCTAAACTATAATGGAGACGACCACAACCTCACCAAATTGGCAAATAAATACGATTTGTCTATTCGGATGCGGCAATTCTTTGACCACTACCTCATGAATGAAGCAGCCCCGAGTTGGATGACCAACGGCATTCCGGCAGTAGATAAAGGGAAAGTAACGGGCTATTAAATGAGGTCAAATAAATCTTTGACAGCAAACCGCCTATTGATCACAAAGCCCTCGGCGTAGTCGAGGCCAGCCGGGCGGCCCATTTCTTGCATGCGTCCTTTTAAGAAATCAAAAAATAACTCGCCTGATATGGGTGTATTGGGCTCCTTTGAATTGGGGTCAAAAAACTGCGTTTTATAGGCTTTAACACACGCTAATTTTTGGTTTACAAAAGGCGTAACATCGAAAACAACAGAAGGTTCCAACTGAAAATCTTGGATGTAATGCAAGACCATTCGCGGTCTGTGAGGTTCTTGAGCCGTGCCGTTGTGCTCGGTGTTGATTTTGCGCAAACCTGCCAAAAAACAGGCTTCAGCTACTAAACGGCCTGCCCTGCCGTGGTCGGGGTGGCGATCTGAAATTGCGTTGGCCATTACAATTGCTGGCCGATGCAAACGAATTTGTTCGATAATTCGAAGTAAGTTGGCTTGGTTGTGCTCAAAAAAACCGTCGGGCAGGCGCAGGTTGCTGCGTACTTTCAAGCCTAAAAGTTGGGATGCTGCCTCGGCTTCTTCGTAACGAGCGGCTACCGAACCACGGGTGCCGAGTTCGCCTTCGGTGAGGTCTACCGCGCCAATTGCTTTACCTTGCGCAGCGTAGTGCAACAAGGTGCCCGCCGCAGAGAGTTCGACGTCGTCGGGGTGGGCACCAAAAGCAAGGATATCGAGTTTCATTAGTCTTGAATATGTGCGTAACTTTCTACGCTAGGGCAGCTACAAACGAGGTTGCGGTCACCAAAGGCGTTGTCTACGCGGCGTACAGGGGCCCAGTATTTAGACTCCAGTAAATAAGGCAGTGGGTAGGCTGCTTCTTGCGGCGCGTAAGGGTAGGTCCAGTTGCGGTTAATAATACAATCTGCGGTATGCGGTGCGTTTTTGAGCAGGTTATTGGATTTATCGGCATGGCCATTTTCGATCTCGCGGATTTCTTCACGAATTTTGATCATGGCGTCGCAGAAGCGGTCTAGCTCTTCTTTGTCCTCGGACTCTGTTGGCTCTATCATGAGGGTTCCGGCAACAGGGAAAGAAACAGTGGGTGCATGGAAGCCAAAATCGATCAGGCGCTTGGCTATATCTGCTACTTCGATGTCGGCAGTTCTTTTGAAGTCTCGGCAATCGAGGATCATTTCGTGAGCAACCGTACCGTTGGCACCGGTGTAGAGGGTGTCGTAGTGTCCTTTTAAGCGAGAAGCAATGTAATTGGCATTGAGGATCGCTAATTCTGTAGAACGACGCAAGCCCTCAGCTCCTAGCATCTTGATGTAGGCGTAAGAAATGGTTAAAATTAAAGCAGAACCATACGGCGCAGCTGAAATCGCGTGGATTGGCTTTTCACCACCAGTTTTGATCAGCGGATTACTCGGCAAGAAAGGCGCGAGGTGAGCTCCTACACCAATCGGACCCATACCAGGGCCTCCACCGCCATGCGGTATGGCGAAGGTTTTGTGAAGATTAAGGTGGCAGACATCGGCACCAATATTACCTGGGTTGGTTAGGCCAACTTGCGCATTCATGTTGGCACCATCCATGTAAACTTGGCCTCCGTTGTCGTGAATAATGCTCGTGACTTCGATGATGCCTTCTTCGTAAACACCGTGTGTAGATGGGTAAGTAACCATAATTCCAGCCAACACATCTTTGAGTTCGGTGGCTACGTTGCGAAGTTCTTCGATATCGATGTTGCCGTTTTCGTCGCAGCCGGTAACCACAACTTCAAAACCTGCCATTACAGCAGATGCGGGGTTGGTGCCGTGTGCAGAAGACGGAATGATCATTTTTTTTCGTTGGAAATCTCCTCTCGACTCATGGTAAGCTTTGATGACCATTAAGCCTGCGTATTCGCCTTGTGCGCCAGAGTTGGGCTGCAAAGAAACTGCTGCAAAACCGGTAGCCTCGCAGAGGTCTTGGGCAAGTTGTGCGAACATCTTGTGGTACCCTACTGCCTGATCTAAGGGAGCAAACGGGTGCATATTGGCAAATTGCGGGTTGGTAACGGCCATCATTTCGGAAGCTGCATTGAGTTTCATGGTGCAAGAACCGAGCGGAATCATGGAGTGTACCAAAGAAAGGTCTTTGTTTTCGAGACGCTTGAGGTAGCGCATCATGCGAGACTCCGAATGATAGGAGTTAAAAACAGGATGTGAAAGAACGGGCTCAGTGCGGCTAAGCGCAGCTGGAATGGCCGTATTGGCGTCTTGAATTTGGGCGCCAAAAACAGCCAAGACCGCTTGTAGGTCTGCATGGGTATGTGGCTCGCCAAAAGAAATACTGAGTTCGTTGTCAGATATGTAATTGAAATTGAGACCTGCAGCTTCTGCTTTGCCTCTTATGGATTTGCAATCGACGCCTTGTAAGTGAATGGTATCGAAGAAATGACCGGAGCCAATAGCGATGCCGGCATGTTTCAAGCTTTTGGCAGCGGTGCTCGCCAAAGCGTGTACATGGTTGGCTATGGCGCGGATGCCATCTGGGCCGTGGTAAACAGCATACATGGAGGCCATTACCGCCAAAAGCGCTTGAGCTGTACAAATATTGGAGGTTGCTTTGTCTCGTTTGATGTGTTGTTCGCGGGTTTGCAAGGCCATGCGTAGTGCTTGGTTGTCGTCGGCATCTTTGGAAACGCCTATGATCCGGCCTGGTAAGTTGCGTTTGTAGTCTTCTTTGGTGGCAAAGAAAGCGGCGTGCGGGCCTCCGTAGCCCATTGGCACCCCGAAGCGCTGGGCAGAACCCGTTACGACATCGGCGCCCATGCTACCCGGAGATTGAAGTAAAACGAGGGAGAGCAGGTCTGAGCCCACCGCAACTTGCATGCCGGCTGCTTTCCAGCCAGCAATGGAAGCAGACCAATCTTGAATATGGCCTTTGGCGTTCGGATACTGCACAAAAACACCAAAATAAGCGGTGTCTGGAGCTAAGGTAGTGGCATCGCCAACAATGAAATCGATGCCCAAATTGAGCGCGCGGCCCTTCATGACGTCAATACTTTGGGGCAAGGTGTTTTGGTCGACAAAAAATTTGTTGCGGCCTGCTTGGACGTCGGCACGGCTGCGCGAATTGTAAAACATGATCATGGCTTCTGCTGCTGCAGTGGCTTCGTCGAGTAAAGAAGCGTTGGCGATGGTCATGCCGGAAAGCTCAATAACCATGGTTTGGAAATTGAGTAATGCTTCTAGACGCCCTTGTGCAATTTCTGCTTGGTACGGGGTATAGGCGGTATACCATCCTGGGTTTTCGAGCACGTTTCGCAAAATCACAGAAGGCACAATAGTTTCGTGATAACCCAAACCAATAAAAGACTTCAATACTTTATTTTGAGCGCCAAGTGCCGTAATGTGGTCTAGGTAAGCCTGTTCGGAAAGCGCAGCATCGATGCGGAGTTCGCGATTGAGGCGAATTTGAGCGGGTATCGTTTGATCGATAAGCGTGGAGAGCGATGCTAAGCCAACTGCAGCTAACATTTGTGCTTCTTCAGAAGCTCCTGGGCCTATATGGCGTCTTTCAAAAGGTGTCATGTATGGTGTCGATTTTGGGTCTACAAAAATACTTATTTTTCATTAAAACTTTGGACGCGTAAACGTGCATTTTCTCGGATATCTTGCCAAAATAAATTGATGTCTCCGATATGGTAATTGCGCATGATCAAACTCATCAAAAAAAACTTGCCTTTGGGCCTGTCAATCCAAATGGCACCGTCTATTAAATGGGTCTGAAATTGCGCGGCATATACTTGATTATCGACGTATAAAAATCCTTTGTGGGTCTCTTTGGGCACCAGAGGTTCAAGGGTCCATGAAACCGGATTCACCACTGCCCTTCCCTTATACCATTTGTTATAAGCGGAGCGGTCTATGCGTTTTTTAAAGGTATTCCAAGTAACATAACCTCCTGTTTGGGTGGGGCTCGTGAGCAGCGGAATATGACTGAGCTGATCTGGAAAAATACCAACCCCAGGTAGGTAAGCTACTATTAATTGTTGCTGCAAGGGCTGGCCATCGAAAAATTCTTGTAGCAAAAGCCCGCAATGGGTACTTCCTTGGCTATGGCCTGCCAAAATAATTGGTCTGCCCTGGTTGTAGTGCGCTAGGTAATAAAGAAAGGCTGCCCGAACGTCGGCGTAAGCCAGCGCTAACGCTTCTTTTCCTTTCGGATCATCGACGTAATAAGATCGCAAATGCGCAGAGCGATAAAACGGACAATAAAAGCGTCCAGCCTCAGCAAAAGCACTCCCTTGAAAGGGCAGTGCGGTTTCGAGTACTTTGCCGCGTTGCAAAGCGTCTTCGAGGGGCACATTCCAACGAAAGTCTAATTTAGCCGTATTTAAGGTCGGATAAACGTAAAACACATCGGCAATTGCGTGAAGTGAAGTATCGGCAATTTTTGACTTTAAATCTGGAGGAATTTGCTGGGGGAGTGCAGCCCAATTTTGAGCTAGGCTATAATCTGCTGCAGTTTGTGCATAAAGCCCTGTTGATATAATTGGAAGATACAAGAAAAGTAAGGTTAGAAAACGCATTATTTTTGCAAGGTGATGGCTTTATTATCCAAAAACACATTTTTCTTATTTATGTTTGGTCTTGGAGGCATCCTACCCTTATTCGCCCAAGATTCAACGGCATATTGGAAATTTAAATCGCTTTATTCGTTGAGCGGAACCCAAACTTCTTTTGTCAATTGGAATGCCGGCGGCCGCAATAATATCTCTATTATTGGTGCAGCAAGTGGTTCTGCCTATTACACCCGAGACAACATCAAATGGACCAACGACGCAAGTTTTGCCCTAGGAGGCATTAAATACTTCGACAACAAAGGAATTGGCGCCCAAAAAACCGATGATAGGCTAGACCTCTCAAGTACATTCGGAATGCAGCTCGCCAAGGGCTTCTTCCTTACTTTTGTCTCGAGCTTCCGGACCCAGAGTATCAATGGCTACACCTACCCCAACGACTCCATTCCGGTGTCTAGGCTCATGGCGCCAGGCTATTTGAATTTGGCGCTTGGGGCAGACTTCCGCAAAGATGACAACTTTAATATATTCTTTTCATCCATCGCCATCAAATCCACTTTTGTGCTGGATGATAGCCTCAGTGCAAAAGGCTCTTTTGGCGTGGATCCAGGCATGCGCTACCGCCAAGAATATGGCGCCTACCTCAAAATGAAATACAACCGGCCTATTGCCAAGAATATCGAAATGAAATCCAAGCTAGAATTGTTTAGCAATTACCTCAACAACCCTGAAAATATTGATGTCAACGGAGAGCTTTTGCTTCTTTTTAGAGTCAACTCGTTGGTGTCGGCTTCAGCGCAATGGAATCTTATTTACGACGACGACGTCCGCATTACCGACAGCGATGGCAATACAGGGCCGCGCACACAGTTCAAGTCGGTTATTGGTATTGGTTTGTCTTATAAACTCGAGCGCTAATGCCCCCCGGGCTGGCAGCAAAGTGGTAAGGCTTTTTGTGCGGTAGCATCTGCTTTTTGATCATCGGCGTCATAGCCAATTGCCGTTAAGGCATTTTGCAGCGTTGCCACGTCTGTTTTGGTGGGCTTATACTTGATTTCAACAATTTTCGTTTCCAAATTGAGTTCGGCATACACAACCCCTTTGATCTGGTTGAGTGCCGTTTCAATGCGCTCTTTGCAATCGCCACACTGCGCGTTGGTCTGGATCGAAACAACAGCCGGTTTTTGAGCAAAAAGGTTGGTGCTTAGTGCTATAAAAAGAAAGCAAATGATATTTTTCATGATTAAAGATTAAAGTAATGTTTGAACTTTTATATAGGGGAGTATACGGCTATTTGATCGTAAATCTGAAGCCAAGATAAGCATTCCAACCCATAATTGGCGCCCAAATTTCTGTCGCATCAAAATCCGGACCAAAAGGGTTTGCAGCACCAGTAATGGGCTGATCTTGCATGATGTTCAGGAGGTTCTCGCCTCCTAAATACAATTCTGTTTTTTTCCAATTTCTCGTGATTTGGCCATTGAGCAGCGCCCATGGTTTACCCTGTCCATTTTGCGGCAAGCGCACGGCGCTATAGCGCGAGTACGTTAGGTCATAAGCCCAGCGTTTATTGCGCGTCATGTAGGCAACATTGGCAAAATAGCGCTGGCGCGGCAGCAGCACTTGCGTTTGTAGTTTGCCATCGAAAAGTGCGCGAACATCCTGAAACTTATATGCCAAGCGCAAGTCTAGGCCGCGCAAAACTTCATAGGAAAACTCGAACTGCACAACACTTGCCAAAGAGTTATTGCTCAGGTTTTTGAAAACCACAAAATTAGAAAGGGTGTCGCGGTCGGCCACTAATTGTTGCGAAAACCGCGTGTAGTAGGCATCTAAACTAAGGCTGCCCTTGCGTTTATTGAAAATAAATCCTTGCACGATAGATGCGCCTAAATTATACGAAATTTCGGGGAGTAAGGCCTGATTGCCAAGCCAAACCTTAGAACTGGCTAATAAGGAGAGGTTGTCCATGACGTAATTGGGCAAGCGCCAAGCACGGCCTGCGGTGGCGCGTACGTCCAATTGAGGAGTGAGGGCGTATTTAAGGTGCGCGCGGGGGGCCAACTGTGCGCCTGCAAGGTTGTGTTGGTCAAAGCGCGTACCTACAACCGCCGACAGGCGGTTGCCCGAGTAGGTATACTCGGCAAATACGCCCGGCACCCATTCTGTGCGCTCATTGCCCAGGGTCATGAGCCCATTGGGCTGCGCGGCAAACTGCCCAATTTGCAGGCCCAAAAAACTGGCACCCGCCTTGATTTTGTGGTCGGCCGTGCCGATGATATCATCGTAAATGGCATTCAAATAGAGTCTTCTTTCTTTGCCATCAAAAGTACGCAGGCCATAAAAGCCTTTTAGGTCTTGAAATTTGACGTTGGCAATAAGGCCCAAGCTTTGGCCTGGCTTTTTGCCAAAAAATCCGGTTTTCGAAAAAGCGGAGAGGTGCTGACTTTGTAGCCCCATACCAAACCCAACAGGGTTTTGCTTGCTAAAACTCATTTGCCCGCCCGTTTTGTCATCGGCGTAGGCTTGAATACCCAATTGCGCCTCCATGCGCGGGCCTAGGTAGCTGAAGCGCTGCAAGAGGTTAAAGGTATTGGACAGCACTTGATCCCTGAAACCATCATTGTTGTTGTCGATGTTTCCATAAACACCGGCGCCAGCTAGAAAAGTGCCCATGTGCCAGCGCTCGGAGAGCCGCTGGCCACTTTGCACATTGAGTTCTGTGCGCCCAAAGCGGTTCTGATACGCATTGAGATAGAGCAAAGGAAGGTCTTTGGGTTTTTTAAATTCTAAATTGACCAAGCCCGCCATAGACTCATAGCCATTCACCACAGAACCGGTTCCTTTGGTGATCTGAATAGACTCGAGCCAAGTGCCGGGTATGACGTTCATACCGAAAGTGCTTTCAAGGCCGCGCAAAAAAGGAATGTTTTCCATTTGCAGCTGCGTGTAAACTGCATCTAAGCCCAAAAGTTGAATTTTTTTAGCGCCTGATATGGCATCGGCCATACTGACGTCTATGGTGGCATTTGTTTCGAAAGACTCCGACAAATTACAGCAGGCGGCCTTTCGAAATTCGGCACTTGTGAGCTCCTCGACGTGTAAGGTTTTCAATTTGGCAATGCCGTGGGCGTCTTTGCCGCCCTCTACGACGATTTCTCGGATCAACTGCCCCGAAACCAACACCACATGTAGCGCCGCAAAACGGTCTGAACGCGTCACCACCATTTGGTCTGAACGATAGCCCTTAGCGCTGAACAAGAGCGTATCGGGGCTTTGCTTGCCCAATAAAATTTCGAAGGTGCCGTCTTCATTGGAGTAAACGCTCGTACCTGCTCTGAGCAAAGTAATTTTGACGTTTTTCAGCGGGATGGTTTGTGTGGAATCTACACCCTGCACCACACCCCTGATTTGTGCTTGAAAATGGAAAGCCCATAAAAGGCTCCCTAACAAATAAAAGAATTTCATGACATATTAGATTGATAAGACAAAAGTTGAAATCAACTGAGGTCTTGTCAGATTTGCCAGGTTTGGTGCAAAGTTTTGATTTGCCTACCGGTGAGCCAAAGTGGAGGCGGCCGATGCTTGGGGAATTTAGAAGTTTGAGTATTTGCAACTAGGTGTGAAAGGACCCATTCAAATCTTGGATTCAAAAATACCGGTACCTCCAAAGATTCAAAAGTAAACTGCTGCTGAGCAGAAGCCAGTTGATCTATATCGGTTTTGACCACCTCGAGTTCATCTGAACAGCAGTCGTCTTTTTCTTGTGCAGGAGTTGTCTGGCAACAAGGGGGTAAATCGGGGTGTGGTTCTTTGCATTCGTGATCAACCTTCACAAAAACCGAAGCGAAGACGCCGTCCATTTCACAGAAATGCTTATGAATAGGAATACCGACTTGCGAAGCGAGTTGAAGAGCAATTAAAAAGACGATTGCTAGGGATTTCACAACGTAAATTTACAAATAAAAAGTTACCTTTGCCACCAAATACGCAACCATGAGTGATCCAATTCAACACGAGTGTGGCATAGCCCTTTTAAGGCTCAAAAAACCACTGGAATACTACCTCGACAAATACGGATCAGTCTTATGGGGCCTCAACAAAATGCATTTGTTGATGGAAAAGCAACACAACCGCGGCCAAGACGGCGCTGGTATTGCCAACATCAAGCTCGATATGCAACCCGGAGAGCGCTACATCTCTCGTACCCGCTCCGTTCAAAAGAACCCAACCCAAGATATTTTCGACCAAATCAATGCCAAATTCAAGGCCGTTTACGACGAAAACCCCGCAGCGCTCCAAGACGTCGACTACCTCAAGCGCAATGTAGGTTTTACCGGCGAGGTCTTTTTAGGGCATCTGCGCTACGGCACCTACGGCCGCAATTCTATTGAAAGCTGCCATCCCTTCTTGCGTCAAAGCAACTGGATGACCCGCAACCTTGTTGTGGCGGGTAATTTCAACCTCACCAACGTCGACGAACTCTTTGGCACGCTCGTCGAGCTCGGGCAGCACCCCAAAGAAAAATCCGACACCGTCACCGTCATGGAAAAAATCGGGCATTTTCTCGATGTCGAAAACGAAGAACTCTATGCGCACTACAAAAGCCTTGGCTATGCCAAAGCTGACATATTCAGCCGTATCCAAGACGAAATCAAAATTGACCACATATTAAAGAAAGCCTCTGACCGCTGGGACGGCGGCTACGCCATGGCTGGCTTACTAGGCCACGGTGCTGCTTTTGTGCTCCGAGACCCCAGCGGTATTCGCCCGGCATTCTGGTACGAAGACGACGAAATTTGCGTGGTCGCTTCAGAGCGCCCCGTGATTCAAACGGCCTTCAACCTCAAAGTAGAAGACATCCGAGAACTCAAACCAGGCCATGCACTGATCATTGAGAAAAAAGGACAAGTCAAAGAAATCGAAATCAATGCGCCGCGCGAGCTCAAGCAGTGCTCTTTTGAACGCATTTATTTCTCGAGAGGCTCAGACGCAGATATCTATAAAGAACGCAAGGCGCTAGGGCGTTTAATTGTCAAGGATGTTTTAGACAGCGTTGGCCACGACTACGACAACAGCGTGTTTTCTTTTATTCCGAATACCGCTGAAGTTTCTTTCTATGGGCTCATCAAAGGCTTAGAAGAAGCACTCAATGCAGCTAAAATCAAGCAAATTCAGGCGCTGGGCCCTGGTGCAAGCACAGATGCCATCGCCGAGGTGGTCAACCGACGCGCGCGCATCGAGAAAATCGCTATCAAAGACGCCAAGCTCCGTACGTTCATTACCCAAGACGACTCCCGCGACGACCTCGTTGCGCACGTCTACGACATCACTTACGGGTCTGTGCGCCGCGGCACCGACAACCTCATCGTGATCGACGACAGCATTGTGCGCGGCACCACCCTTCGCCAAAGTATTCTACGCATTTTGGATCGATTAGGCCCTAAAAAAATTGTCGTGGTTTCATCGGCACCCCAAATCCGCTACCCAGACTGCTACGGCATCGATATGGCCAAAATGGGAGACTTCATTGCTTTTGAAGCCGCCATTGCCCTGCTTCGAGAAACCGGCAAAGCGCAACTCATCGACGAAGTCTACAAAGCTGCGCTCGAACAAGTGCAATTGCCCAAAGAACAAGTTAAAAACGTAGTGCAGCGCATCTACGAACCATTTACCGATATAGAAATCTCTGCCAAAATTGCCCAAATGCTCACGCCTGTTGGCATGCAAGCCGAAGTCGAAATCATATATCAAAGTGTAGAAAACTTACATCTTGCCTGCCCTAAGCACACCGGAGACTGGTACTTTACCGGCAACTACCCTACCCCTGGCGGCAATAAGGTCGTAAACCGAGCGTTCATCAATTGGATGGAAAAACGCAACGAGCGCGCTTATTGATAAACTTGTAATCTCAAAACCAAACTTTCAATTAACTAGTTTAGCAGGTATTTTTACTTGCATATTGAATACCTTTTGGGTTATAGTCTCTTGGTATTTTTCTTGCTGATCCATAAAGTACCTAAGGGCCATATCCAATTCTTTTGCACTCGAAATTTGCTGCGCAAAGCCCAAATCAAGGAATTGCTTTGCTTCGGGGAACTTCTGGTGCTTGGGGCCAAACAACACGGGCAAACCGTAAGCCAATGGCTCTAATATGTTGTGCAGACTTCCGCTAAAACCACCGCCCACAAATGCCACGCTACCGTATTGATAAGCCGAACTGAGTTGCCCAATGGTATCGAGGATCATGATTTTTGCCGTTGGGCTAAAAGACGCAGGGTTCTTTTCTACTTGAGAATACCACAAGGCCTCCGGGAATTGTGCTTTCAATGTATCGAGATGCGCCCGCGATACATCATGTGGTGCAATTAAGAGGTGAAGATCGGTCTGCAATTGAGCCACTAAGTTTTCTTCTTGCGGCCAACTACTTCCTAAAATCAAGAGCTGGCTTCCTTTACAAAAGCGTTCTATGATCATATTTCTTGGCGCATTTTGCTTGGCTTCCAAAACCCGATTCCAGCGTAAATCTCCTAAAACTTCGATTTGTTGTGCCGCAATACCCACACCTTTGAGTAGCTCTTGAGTAGCCATATTTTGAACCCCAAAATAGGCAACATGTTGCAATGCCTTTCTAAAAAAGCCACCATACCACTTGAAATACACTTGCGAAAGGCGCAAAATGGTATTCACGGCAAAGGTGTCGAGCTTGGCCTTTTGCGCGGTTCGCAACAAATTGGGCCAAAATTCATATTTCAGTAAGTAAAGCCGGTCTGCAGCAACAGCTTGCACCAAACGCCTCATAGTAGAAGGTAAATCGGCTGGCAAATAAAACACCGCGTGCGGAACAAAACCGCGCTTGTGAAAATGTTGCATCCCGGAGGGTGAATAAAAACTCACGACAATCTCTACCTTAGGGTCAGTAGCTACACAGGCGGCTATCAAAGGCAGCGCCATATCGTACTCTCCCAAAGAGGCACAATGGAACCAGTATCTTTTGTTGGAGGTTCGGGGAAGCTTCTTTATGATTTCAAAGGTTTCTCTCCTCCCATTGACCAAGAGCTTGGCTTTCGGGTGCCATAGCGCTGCCAATTTCAAAAGTAATTGGTAACAAAAGATGGAAAGGGAATAGAGAAGACTCATCAATTATAATAATACTCTCGGGGCTCGGCAGAATAAAACGGAATGTACCACCCTACTCTGAAACCCGTTTGGAGGTCGAGGCGGCGGGCTGTGGAGACGGGGATGTCGGGTTGGTCAAAATTGATGGTGCGTCGGTTGTAGGTAAAGCCTTGCTGAAAATAGAGCCCTGCGTAGAGACTGACAGCGCCGCGGTTGTTCAAAAAAGAGTAGCCCACAAATTGCTGGGTATTGAGGCCTGTACTGAGGCGGTCATAGCCTTTTTTGTAATCGAGCTCGATTTGCGGTACTACGTTGTCATTGGTTTCTATGCGCAAGCGGTGCAGCACATAGCCGCCGCTCAGCTGCACTAAAATACCGCTATTTTGGTTGTTCTTGGATAGCGCAAATAGCTTTCCAATATACGCATTGACATGAACCCCTCGCGGGTACACCAATACAGACGCTGGCATGCCGAGGTCATTGGTGATGTTGCCCGCGTTGTCTACCAAATGATCAAAAATACCAGTGAGGCGCACGTTGTCTGAGAACCAAAAGTCCGACTCCAGGCCAAAGCTCCAGTTGCTCTTGAGCTTATAGCCTGCGGTGAGCCCTACCCTATTGAAATAGCCATAGCGCGCTGCCAAATCGCCACCGCTAAACGCACCACCATAATGAATGCCTACTACGGGCAGCGCCATGGGCTCTGAACCCGATACCTGAGCGTGGCTGAAGTGGCAAAGAAAACAACTGCCCAACAGAAAAATACGTATAAACCTATTCATGCCATAAAAATAAGGAATTCAAATAGGAGAACCCTATCTAAAATTAAGGGAACTTTAAATTAGTTGAAACATTGCGTGGAAAAAGACGTAGAAGCGTTGGTATTTCTTACCTTTACATCTAAAATCACAAACAATGAAAAAATTATTTACACTAATAGGCATCGTTCTTTCTGCCAATGCTTTTGCGCAAGGCTGGAATATGCAGGCAGGCGTTGGTGGTCATCTTTGGAATATCTCTGAATCTGTAGGTTACGGCCTAAGCGTTAATGCAGGTACAACCTATGACTTCAACAAAGTAGTAGGTGCCCGCCTAGACTTCAATTACGATATCGTGGGTGAAGAAAGAATCAAGCGTGCAGGCTTACAAGCCAACTTTCACCTCCTACCAATTTTCTCTGAAGCGCCAAGTAAATTTGGCATCGATCTTCATGCAGGTTTGGGTTGGGTGAACAACAGCAACGCTGTGTATGATGACGGCTATTACTTCCGTGGCGACGACGCCTGGAACCGCACTATTGGCCTTACGCCAACCATGCAATTGAACGAAAAATTAATGCTTACGCTTGATTTTACACTCAACAACAACACCAAAACCGACACACAACTGAAGAACTACGCCAACGCCATCGTTGGTGTGCGCAGATCTTTCTAAGCTACATTTTCAAGCTTTAACTCCAACAAAAAAGCCGTGCTCTTTCGAACACGGCTTTTTTGTTGAGCAATTAGGTTAATTACATTTATTTCTTTTTATCGGCTAATACCTTTCTCACCTCAATAATGCGGCGCAGGTCCCGTAAATACAAAGACAACACAATACCGATGCCAAGAAGGATACTTGCCACTACCCATTGTGGTGCAAGTACGCTTGTTTGCCATACCAAAAGCATAATGCCCACATTGAGCAGTACAATAACAAAACTTGTTTTGGGGTGCTTCCAGCCGTGGTAGTCCATGAGGAGGTGGTGAATGTGCGTGCGGTCTGGGGTAAATGGTGACTTCCCCTTGGAAGCCCTGACAATGAAAATACGAATGGAGTCAAACACCGGAATATACAACACGCCAATCAAGACATGCGGCAGGTTACTGGCTCGAATGGTTTTTACATAACTATGGAAATCTGAAGACATGATTTCAATGACTATAGCCGATAGCATAAAACCAATGAACATAGAGCCGGTGTCTCCCATAAAGATTTTTTTGTCCGTGCTGAGGTTGTAGCGCAAAAAGGCAATGAACATGCCTACAAAAGATACACAAACCATAAGCAACGTATACTCTTGCCTAAAAAAATAAAATACGGCAAAAAAGCCAAAGAAAAAGGCAGCTAAAGAAGAAGACAAGCCGTCAATGCCGTCGATAAGATTAAAAGCATTGATAAAGAAGATCACCACTGCATAGGCCAAAGGGATAGAAATCCAGAGTGAGATATGGTGAATACCCAACCAACCCCAAAGTTCGGTGATTTGAAAATCAGCAGATAAAAACAACAAAGAGGTAGCTATTAACTGGCCAATTATTTTATTTCGGGCGCCTACCCCTGTGAGGTCGTCTTTGAGGCCAATCATAAAAATAATGAGTGCGGCCGGAATCATGTAATAAGCGAGGCCGGAATTAAAAAACTGCTCTGCAAAAGAAAGCGCCATCACAAAAACCATGAAGAAAGAGATACCGCCAAAACTTGGCACCATGACCGAGTGTGAACTGCGGTCGTTGCGCTTCTCGAATAAGCGGCGCACCTTAACGGCATTGCTAATAACAGGCGTCAGAAAGTAAGTGAGCACAAAGCCACTCGTGAAAAATAAAATCAGGACAAAAGTAAGATAAGGTGTCATGAACGTAAAAGAGAATTACTAATGCAAAGATGCAAAGACTGGGCCAAAGGTTGCCTCTGCGTAGGATATAATTTAAGAGAATTGCGTGTTCTCCTATTTTGTGTCATTGAGTTCAATCTGCGCACCCCAATTAATGACCTTCATGCGCTTGTCTTTAGGGTGTTTGGATTCATATAAAATCTGGTCGACGTCTACCGCGGTGAGTAGCGCAATTTTAGTGCGCAAGGCCTTTATGAAACTTTCTCGGCGTTTTTTGAGCGTTTCGTAAGAAAGCTCTTCTTCGTCAAATAAATCATTGAGGGCAGAGAGCTCTATACTTTGGTTTTTTTCGATGAGCAGTAAGCAATTCCATTCTATTTCTGAGAAGTCGTCTTTATGAAGAATGGCGTTTCTACGCTTGAACCAATTGGTTTTGTGCACCCTACGGATGTAGAAAAGTAATAAAAAGAGGGCCAAATTGATAATCAGCGAAATCCAAAGATAGGTTTTGGTCGGAACCTCAATAAATGCCGATACCTTTTTATATAAATATTGTTCTTTCGGCTCTTGGCCATTGGTGAGTTGCTCGAGGCTCTGAATTGCAGCGGTAAAATTAGATTCGTTGCTGCCTCTTTTGAGCACTAAAAATTGCTGCTGGTTGGTGCTTGGGTAAATCTCAATAATATTCTGAAAATTTGGGTTGTGGTAGGTAAATATCTTGTTTTTTTCTAGGCTGGTATGTACGAGGTCTTCTGCGCTAGTAAACCAAGTAGTTGGCAATATATTTAAGGTATTTGTTTGCGCAAAAAGGCGCTTGTAAAAGGGGTTGATGTCGCCAAGTTGCTTCCAGGTTTGTTTTTTTAAGTCAAAAGTCCAGAGGTCGAGCAGGGCTTCTGTTTGGTAACCTCTTCTGCCATAACCACCCCAAATATAAAAATTAGAACCTTTTATTTGGTACTGTGCACCTTGCCTAGAGCCCGGTCGTACATCAAAGTTTCTATTGATACGCTCATACCATTCCAACGCCAACGGATCAAAGTAAGTAATAAGATTTTTAGTTCTAAAATAGCCGTAGCCCCCAAAGAAATGCACTTTGCCATTATAAGTAAAAACAGCTGCGCCGTATTGGTTTTTGTGGGCATATGAGTTGTCTATGCGCCTTAGGGTGTCTTTGCACAACTGATACACAATGCCGCAACCGCGCTCAATGAGGTACACATGTTGGGCGTCTGTGGCATGTGTAATATAGTCTCTTTTGATTTGAGCCCAGTTTAACTCGGACTCCACAACAAACGCCTGCTTGAACCAACGCTTTTGCCCAATAGAATAGCGCCAATAGGCAGTGGAGTCGTCAAAAAGGTAAAAACTACGGTTGCCCGGGTTATAGCAACTTAAGACTTGATCCGAAACCCGAATGCGATGAGTGGCATGCTGCTCTTGAGCAAAACCTATTGTGCCCATGAGGCCAAAAGCCAAAAGCAATAAGAGGTTGTGTAGCGATTGTTTAGAAAGTTTCATAAGCGTGGTAATGATGCGTTGTGCAGCTTGGCCATCCCAGCGCTCTGGAATGCGGCCTTTTTTCCAGGCACCGGCAAACAAGCGTTGCAAGGCCGGCGCAATAGCCGCTGGCTGGGTGCCAATGAGCTCGTTGGTGCCTTCTGTAATGGTTTCAGGCCTTTCGGTGTTGTCGCGCAGCGTAAGGCAGGGCACGCCCATCACGGTGGTTTCTTCGGTAATGCCGCCAGAGTCTGTAATAACGGCCTTGGCGCGTTCTACCAAATAATTGAATTCTAGGTAGCCAAGTGGTTCAATTGCATGCAAACCAGAATACGAGATACCTGCATTTTCTAAAATCTTGGCCGTTCGCGGATGCACCGGAAAAATGAGTGGCAAGCCGTTCGCATTGTCGATAATTTCAGCTAAAAGTTCTTTTAATTTCTGTGCTTCATCGACATTGGCAGGGCGGTGCAAGGTCATGACGATATACTCCTTTTCTTTTAAGCCCAGCTGATCCCAAATTTCTGGCTTGCAAAATCGGGGGCGGTTTTGCAATAAGGTATCTATCATGGTGTTGCCCACAAAATAGATCTGCTCGGGGTTTACACCTGTGCGCTCGAGCTCAGCACCCGCGCTTCTGGTGGTGGTAAAAAAGTAATTGGTTATGGCGTCGGTCACGAGCCTATTGATTTCTTCTGGCATGCGCCAGTCATTGGAACGAATGCCCGCCTCTACATGCGCTACTTTTACGTGGAGCTTTTGGGCCACAATAGCACAGGCCATGGTTGAGGTGACGTCGCCAACCACCAAAACGAGGTCAGTAGGGTTGGCCAGTAACTCTTGCTCAAAGCGCACCATGATTTGTGCGGTTTGCTCGGCTTGGCTTCCGCCTCCGGCTTCTAAATTGGCATCAGGGGCCGGAATATTGAGTTGTGCAAAGAAGCTCCCAGACATTTTGTCGTCGTAGTGCTGGCCGGTGTGCACAAGGCGATATGCAATGGCAGCACCTTCTGCTTGTGCAGCCTGCAGCGCATGAATAATAGGCGCAATTTTCATGAAATTGGGCCTAGCCCCAGCAATGAGCGTGAGGTGAAAAACGTGTTTATCCAAGGTACTTATTCAATAAAAAAGTCGTAGAAGCATCGTGTGCTGCCACTTTTTTGGTTTCGATGTCTTCGAGGATGGTATTGGCCAGTTGCTTGCCCAATTCTACGCCCCATTGGTCATAGCTAAATATATTCCAGATGATGCCCTGCACAAACAATTTATGTTCGTAGAGCGCCACCAAAGCACCCAAACTAGCTGGCGTGAGTTTCTCAATCAAGAGCGTGTTGGTAGGCTTGTTGCCCGTAAATACTTTAAATGGCGAAAGCCCTGGCGCTGCTGGGCGCCCCATCAATAACGCTTCAGTTTGGGCAAAGAAGTTAGACATCAGTTTGTCTTGGTGTTCTTGGTTGCCGTACAAAGATTGCTTGAAACCAATGAAGTCAGTAGGGATCAGTTTGGTTCCTTGATGGATGAGCTGAAAGAAGGCATGCTGCGAGTTGGTGCCAGGCTCGCCCCAAACGATGGTTCCGGTTTGGTAGTTTACTGGCTTGCCGTCGCGGCCAATATGCTTTCCATTGCTTTCCATGATGCCTTGCTGGAGGTAAGGCACTAATTTTTGCAAGTATTGGTTGTAAGGAATAATGGCTTCGGTTTCGGCACCATAAAAATTGTTGTACCAAATGCTGAGTAAGGCCAGAACCACAGGCATGTTTTGCTCGAAAGGCGTTGTTTTGAAATGCGTGTCCATGTCATGGGCACCCTTGAGTAGGTTTTCAAAATGCGCGGGGCCCACTGCCAAACTGATAGACAAACCCACGGCACTCCACAAAGAGAAGCGGCCGCCTACCCAATCCCACATCGGGAAGATATTTTCTGGGGCAATGCCAAATGCTTGTACTTT